>Ga0098061_1000089_pt1 | contig 35879 bp, 17 predicted proteins | sample 22_taG_FD_92579 | JGI IMG/M metagenome (GOLD analysis project Ga0098061, IMG submission 92579) | Marine viral communities from the Subarctic Pacific Ocean - 22_ETSP_OMZ_AT15343 metaG | ecosystem: Environmental > Aquatic > Marine > Oceanic | place: Subarctic Pacific Ocean | collected 2015-01-20
ATAAGAAAGCTATTTATTTATACCTTCGAGAGATTACCGGGCTCAACACAAAACAGATTGTTAACTCGCTCAAGAAGTTTCGCAAGAGATATTATAATTTCAAGCAAGATTGGGAAGATGGCACAATATGAGCAATAAAAATTTAGAAACTCTGATTGATGAAGCGCTAGATAATATTCGTGACGATAGAAAAGTTGCAAGAGAGTTTTTAAATGAGATTGCCAATCAAATTGCAAAGGATTCAGAACAGAACAAGTATTTAAGCCCCGTGGCTGCCAAGCATATCGAGACGATGCAACGTTCTAATGAACAATTGGTGAAGCTGATCGGGCTGCGACAGAAAGGACAAACACAACAGGTGGGACTCACAGAAGAAGACAAGAACGATTTGTTCGATTTGATTCAGGGGGATGCGTAACGTGGGATGGAGAGAGGCACTAGAAATGTGGAATATGGATGACGAGGTTTATCCGGACTCCTATCAAAAAACCAACCAGTTTGTGGCAGTTGCTTTGACTTCTGGTTATGTTTTGACAAAAGAGGAAGCTAGCTCGTTTGAACGTGGCACTGATGCTGATGATTCTAGTTCGCCGGCCCTTAAGTGGAGCCGTGTGTCTTTTAGGGGCCGCATCCTCGGTCGCCGTTCGCCGCATTCATTTTTAGAAGATCCGTGCGATTTGGCAGAAACAACGAATGTCTCTTATGTATCAAATTTAATCGCCCAGCATACCGAATTTATTCTATCAGAAGATTTTTTTGAGGGAAACGCTAAAGCAAACATTGAAAGAAACGACAGAGTGAACGTTTATTTGGAGCCCGGCCCTGGCGATCAGCCTTACAATCTAGAGCGCGGCTGGGGGCTGTCACTCAATCAAAAAAGAAGGTTCCGTCGCGAATCCCAAAAAATCATTGATTGTGTGTCTATAAGGGATATTTGGGATAATGCTATTGATTTTGATCCTCAAGCGACTCCCATCCCAACTGTTGGTTCCTCCGGTGGCGGATGTAAGTTAGGTAGATCTGAAACATCGAAGAATAATCCCAATATTCTTTACGTGGGCGATAGTCAAATGGTAGGCGCCTTGGGCACCGCGTTGATGAAAGTGGGTGGTCCCGGAAACCGACTCGCAAAATCATCCACGAACCCGGGATTTTGGACAGATGGCGGTCAATCTGGCTTTATTGAATCAGATACGTCAGAACGTTGCAACGGCGCCGACCAACTCCGCGCAGAATTAGACAAAAACCCAACAAAAATTATAATTTCTCTTGGAGATAACGGGCCTTGGGGGCACGAAGCTCTCATTGCATTAATACAAGAAGAGTCCCCCAATGCCGAAGTTATCTGGTCAGGGAAATCGCCACCCATATATGGAGGGACGGGCTTCGATTATACTAATCCGGATGCGGTCGATGAAGGCGGCGCCTCCATTCAGCCCGGCGCGTATCAAAATGCATATAGCGCCGGCTCCGGATATAACGACACGCTAAGACAAGCTGTAGAAGCCGCCGGCTGGACATTTTATGATCCTTATGATTTCTTCGAAGGTGGAGGTTATGAAGGAAATTCCGGTTATGAGTGCAACGGGTGTGACGGCATCCATGTACCTTCGGGCCCCGCATCAGATTATGCGGAATGGCTAGCGGAACAAGAAGGTTTCTAAAAAAATGCCAAAAAGAAGAAATATAAATGTGACATTATTTAAAGAATTCTTAATTATTTGGAGAATTATATAATGACGATAGCAGCCGCCAGAGAACGACGTTGGCTAAAAAAGACGTTTTTAGACAAATATCAAAAAACTAATCAGTTTGTAGTGGTGGCTTTAACTTCTGGTTACATTTTGACAAAAAAAGAGGCGTCTGCTTTCGAAGTTGGTACCAGCGACGATGATTCCTCCGGCGCCCTTCGTTGGGCCCGTGTGGCATTTAGAGGAAGAGTTATTGGTCCCAATTCTCCCCATTTGCTTTTAACAGATCCGTGCAGCCTATCAACAACAGCAAATCCGCTGTATGTGTCGAATTTGATTGTCCAACACACTGAATTTATATTAACAGAAGATTTTTTTGATCAGAGCGCTAAGGGGAACATTGAAAGAGACGACAAGGTGAACGTTTATTTAGAGCCCGGGCCCGGAGATCAGCCTTTTAATTTAGAACGGGGGTGGGCGATATCTCTTCACAAAAAAAGAGGGTTCAGGCGCTCTACGGAAGATGAAGTCATGGATTGTACCTCTATAAAGGACATTTGGGATAATGCACCACCCATTGGTGGCAAATATGAGCCAAACCAGACCGGTGTTCCCATTAACTTTTCTCAGATTCAGCATACGGGCGACTGCGCACCAGCAAACGCTAGCGCCAAAAATGTAAAAGATTATTTTGGTCCCGATGGCTGGGCTGCTTATATAGAAGAATTGGGCAAGCATGAAAATCCGTGGGATGCCGACCAAAAGGCCCTCGAATCCCGCGGCACACTTGCTAGCCCAGCGGGCATGCTGGGGCGGTATCAATTTTCGGTCGAAAGCGCGGTAGGTGTGGGGATTATCACTAAAGCAGCAGTCGCCAAACACATGAAGGGCAATGACACACAGTTTACTTGCAAACTCAAAGACGATGGTACATACAGCGGCTTTACGTCAGAGACGACGTGTAAGGCGCGCCAGAAGCAGGTTGATGACCTGTATAAAGATTCAGATAGCTGGACTGGCAAGTACGGCGACAATTTAGAGGAATTCCTCGGCAGCAAAGATATCCAGAATGATGCATTAGCCACATATGTCGGGAATCCCCAGAAACAGAAAGCCCGCGGCACTGACATGAATAACGCTCAGGACGTTGCAGGGATGATGGCCGCTTCTCATTTGGTGGGCGGCCGCCACGCTGCGAACTTGAGAAAAGGTCTCGATACCGGAGACGGCAACGGGCATCCCGCCAGCGCGTATTATATAGATATGGGTAACGCAATACCATGCAAACAGTGAGGAATAAATAATGGCGAAAGATAGAAAAATAACAGATCAAGATAACTTTGTAGATTGTGCGACCGGTGACTCCACGGCTCCTGTCACCATACAAGACGATTTAGATAGCGGCCGAACTGTTCGCTTGGCTGAGAGGGGGGTTATGAATACCACCCCTCCACAGCCATTTGTAAGTTTCAATGCAGCCCCAAATGAAAAAATAATTTCCCACTCTAACGCCTATATTGTTTTTGGTCAAGATCGCCCTTCGACTGAAGCCAGCGGCGAAGGTGGACAAGGCGGTGTTTCTGATACTATTGATTTGGTGGTTGGACGCCTGGCATCTGCGCATGGTGGTAAAGGACCGTGCGATGGAATGATTGCTGGTAATAGTTTTGGCGCCGACGCTGCAAGAATTTATATAAGCAGATCAACAAAAGTGGATACAAACTTTGCAATCATGAGAACACCATGGGAAGACAAATATGAAAAGTTCGAGCCCGCTCGTTCTGCGGTGGCGATTAAAGCAGATAACGTGCGAATTATTGGCCGCCGCGGCGTGAAAATCGTGACTGGCGGAATGCGCGATGTGGAAGGGTTTGGCCCTGGCGGCGAAACGGACAGTTGGGGTAATAATATAGAACCAGCCCCTCAAATTGATTTGATTGCTGGTAACTATGTTGGCCGTCGAAAATGGCTATCTCTTAGTGGAAAAGAGGAAACATATCTACAGCCAATTGCTTTGGGATATCGCACCAGAGACGCGTTTCAAGATTTAGCGACACTTGTAGATCATTTGATGGGACTACTATATCAGTCATCATTGTTGTCAAAGAGCGCACTCTCCGGCATCGGGGCGGCCGTATACAGGGCATCCGCGGCCACAAGTGCAACAAGTGTCCAAATGGGGGTGTTTGTTGATTCTCCCGCTTACACTCTTAGACAGGGCATGGTTGAATTCGAGGGAATATACTTGATGGAGAGAGCCCCCCGCGCAGTTTGGAGCAGGAACGTCAACTCCACTTAAAGGTAAAATAATATGGCTGATTCAAAATTTCTACAATATCAAGACGCGAATGGCGATGGACTAATTGACGTTTGCGGAGAGTTCCCGGATGTAAATGAAGAATTTTGTCCCGGATGTATCCCTAACGCATGCGCCATCGTTCCAATTTGGCAAACCAGAAGAAAGTGGGAACCCTATTTAAATGAAAAAATTTGTAAATATCAAATTACGAAAGGAACTTGGTATACCACAACGAACCCCGATGAGAGGCCACCCCCCGGCGCCGATATTGGTCCCGAATCTGAAACAACAGAGCCCCCCTCAACTGAATCCGGCGCAACTTCTGGCTGCGACCTAGGCGCCGGAGGCATCGGCACTGGTTCTTCAGGCGCCGCCACGGATGTTACAACTGGTGGAATTTCCCGCGAGATATTCGATAAATTTGCCGATGAGATAATATTGGCGCTCTTGGAGGCTTACAACAAAGACACCTCCCAGAGTTCTCGAAATATAATAAAGAGATATTTGGAATATACTGATTGGGAGTTGGCCCCCCGCCCCAAGTCACGCCTTAAGCTTTTATATTCGGTTGCGTATGAGGTATTGCAAGGCATACCCGATGCATCAGAAGTAGAGGAAGAAGAGGAAATAGACGAATCGGACATTGAGGCTTCTTACAGCGCCGCAGATTTAGAAATTAAACTCATTCGTATTAGAAAAGGGTTGGATCTATTCAGTCGTTATTTAGATGTTTTTAGATCAATCGAGCAGTCTAATATACTTTATTTAAATCCAGAAGATTTTGGAAAAGCTAAAATATTTAATTTGGAAGCGTATGGAGATCGCGGTTGGTCTGATAATGATTCTGTTATGGGAAGGGTGTGGCTACACCTAAAGGGACATATAAAAGATAAAGGTTATTATTTGGATGCGAGTCGTGCCTGGGCCAATACGAAAGAAAGAGTTTCAAAGATAACTTTTCTATTCACCTATGACTATAAAATTAAAAAGGTAACAATTTATACAGTTGCGTGTCCACAAGATCCTATTGTCGTCGGTGGTCCCGAATTGGCTGAAAGGTGGGCCGCCTTTAATGATGTAACTGCCATGGCTTATCTTTCCAATCTTGTCGGCATGGAAAATGATCTCATCGCCAGAGTTCCGATGGAGTGGACAGAGTTTCTTGTCAAGTACACTTATCCAGAAGTTTATGTATCCACGTATCCAGAAGAATTATATGAAGACACTAGTGTTTCCGCGTGTATTGCTGAGGCGTTAGCTGCCGAAGGCAAACAAATTGGTGAGGATATTTTGAATCTTGCTTTTGGATTGGGCGATGCCATTGCATACAGATTTCATGAAACATTGTGTTCTACGAGTGCCGATGATGTAAGACAAGTAAAAATTCGAATGGGGCTTCTTCCTGGGGTGTTCAACAAAGACGATACTTATGCCTTGGGGGGCGAACGCACATCGAGCGAACCCATGGGCGAACGTATCCAGCACGAATACGGGGTTGGAGAAGAATACCACGCCACCACCGTTGCGGGAATGGCAAAAGTTCAGGCATTTCAATATGTGCAATCAAATCCAATGTTGTTTGATTATTTGTGCATATGGCTAGGCGAACAGGCCGGCTCTAAGACAGCAACTGCGATTGGCATGGAAGACTATTCAAATACTTTGGGTAACCTTTTTGATAGATTAAAGGCGTGTGGACTTTTAGATATGCTCGCCCAAGTAATTCAATGTCTCACCGGCGGCTTATCATTTGAAGAGGCTATAGCGGGTATTTTGAAAGCAACTTTTGAGGGAATGTCTCTGGATAGTTTTGACAAATTTTTTGTTGGTTTATCCGAAGAAGATCGCGCAGCTTTGGACGCCTTGGTTAAAGAGAATCTTGAAAGCGGAAACGTATTCGAAGACAGCAGCGCCGCCATGGCCCAGGCAACCGATGACATAGTTGGAAATTATAATCCCAGCGTCACAAGAATGTCAACACAAGCCGAACTTGATGCGGCCGTTACAGAAACTTATGACAAGTATATAAGCAACCCAACGTCTTCTCGCCGGAAAGCAAAATACGATGAAGCACTAGACGCCCAGGCCGCAGGACCAACTCAGGTTAACGCCGGCACCGGCTGGCAAGGTTTTCGATCTTTCCGTGCTGCGCAACTCACAACAGATAACTGGCAGTCTCCTACATATGATTATTCGGGCTATGGGGGAATGGAGGAGTCCGACTTTGAAAGTTATCTGGAAACATCGCGAAGAACGTTAGCCCCTTCGTATGATGGTGGTGATAGTTGGACTGAATTTTTTGCTGGCGACACGGGACAATTAGATGAAAGTGTTGTGTTGGAAGCATATGCACAAGCAGTATTGGAAATGTTTAAAGGTAGAGAGTTAGAATTGGTCGATCAATTAAATACTCTGCCAGGTGCCCCCTTGATTGCGAGTATTATCGCAACCACAGCATGCCCTCGATCTCCCTTTATGTCGCCAAGTTTTACAGACATTATTAAAGATTTTGAGTTTCCGTGGATATGCGGTAGAGAATTTGTGTGGCCAGAAGTTGTTTTTATGAACCCTTTTAAGAGATTATTGGATTGGCAGGATATTATGTCCACTCTTTTTCAAGTAGCAAAACAGGTTATTAAAGAAGCGTTAGTGGCAATAGTGGCAGCCTTGATGATGAAACTATGTGAATTGCTTGGAAATGCCATTTGTAAGGCGCTTGAGGTGACGGGGGACTTAGCAAAATCGGCGGCTTCCGGCGGCCGAGAAAGCTTGCGAGGCTTGATCAAGGAATCTATTTGCGGACCTGATGCAGATGACGAAACCGTAGATCAGACTATAGTAGATATGGTTGCTTTAATGGGCGATGCCGGCGCCGGCTTGGCAGATTCCGAAGTTGTGCGATCCATGGTCGAGGGCATTTCGAGTGTTATGACGGGTGAAGAAATGAACAAAATGGTAAGCGGTGGCGAATCCCCGGAAGGCTCCACGGCCGCTGCCGTTTATTTATCGTATGAGTTTCCTCAATTTTCCGGACTTCACAGTGCGGAGGGCGTGACTGCCATGTTTAAGAATATAGGTAGATTGATGCCCCTGGAATTTCGTGACAACATCAAGAAATTAGTCGACGCCACCCCCGAATATAATATGATGCCGGCAAACCCATCGTTGTGTGCTACGCCCGAACAGATTGAAGAATTTTGTAATTTACGAGCACAGTTGCTCGAAGGTCGAGCCACACCTGAGCAAATTCAGAAATCTTGTGATGACGTTCAGCGCCAAACGCGAAATAGTTTAGAGGAGCTTGTTAAGCCTTTCCAAAATTTTGATAAACACGTAGCGTGTAATATGCCTCCGTTGGTCTCCGACCCCGGCTGCGACAATGGAATTCTTCCTTTCGAGCCCGAACCGTCAGTTGAAGCAACCACGTCTGTTTTAAATAGCCAGCTAGAGGCACTTAAAACAGCTTTTTCAACTGACATGATAGGAAACGGACCCTTCATGAGAAATTGGGGTATGGTGAACATGATCCTTGCGGATACGATGGCATCTCCTCTCACTACCCACCATAGAAAATCAGCGGCTGGTTGGTTGTCGAAAGATTATATAGATTTTTATACAGAAGATACAGAGGCCGTCGCAGAGGGTGGCTCGAATATTGGAAAGATTTGGGACCAAAGGGGTGCTTATCCTCTACATGTTGCAGAGTGGCTAGCCGGCTCGCTAGCGCATTTGCCAATTGAATATAATTCTAATAATGAATTGGCGCCCGACATGAGCTTTAAAAAAGGCTGGGCAGAGTACGATAAGGGACTTTTTAGGAGCACTATTAATGTTTTAGCGCTCCCAGATTTTGGTTATAATGTTGAATTTGAGCCTACGTGGGTGACTAGCCCCGAGGACAGTTATGTAACGTTTATTAAAAAAGCCCGCAAAAAGACCGCTGATTTATCTTTGTTGTTTGAAGATAATGCAAAGGGACTTAAACGGAGGGGCACCGATCTCGCTGTATTGTTTGGCGACGAGCCCCCTCCCCCTCTTGTGAATGTGGAGGGAGATGAGAATTTTAGTTGGGGATTTCAGTTAGAATTTTTTAATGCTGATTTGGTTAACCCTCGCCGGCGAGGAGCCGAAACACCTCACAATGTTTTTGGTGATACATCTCGTATAAAAATTCATGAATTCTTTAACCAGGCTTCAAATACGGACGTTACGTTGGCTGCTTTAGCGCTGCCCGAAATGCGCAATGTATTAAGCAGGGATCCCGACAAAGAGGACGCCATCATTACAGATATGAAATATGAATTTATTGGGAGAGATGACACTCTGGAACTAGTGGGATCGGAAACGTTAAATGAATATCCTATGTTTATGAGTACATTTGAGGATGCGTTACAATATAGTCCTCCCGTTGTATTGCTTTATGAAATGCTGCAGCAAGCCGGGGCCCCCACGGGACAATCTGAGATCAAAGATCTTTATGATGATTTTATGACCACCATGACACAAACGATTGTTAACGAAGTGGCCACAAATGCTCCGGCCTTTGATTATGGCGCAGATTTTGATAGTTTGCAATGGGACGAAGTTGAATATGTTGTCGACACTGGCCAAACCAAATCTCCTGGTGGTACTTCTTATGGACTAGCCGAAGTGGCTGACGAAGACGGCGGCACACGACCAATTCAAAACCAAGATCAAATTTTAGGTATTAGTAAAATGGAATGGCTAATAAAAAATGGAGACAAAGAGGGCGAAAATCGTATTTATTATTTAGATCCCATAACATATGGTGGTAATTATATGAGCCCACCTTTATATATCAAGCCTCTTATGCACAAGGGGTGGCTTGGATTCGTGGATGTATTGTTTCCGGAATTGAGTCCGTGTAAGCCGCAAAAAAGTGATTTGGTTGACTTTGAACAAATTCAAGCAAAGATGAGCGAGGTATATCCCAGCATCCCCCAAGACCCGCGACTCCTACAGCACCCAGATTGTGTGCAAGAGTGGCCATATGCGCGGATTCTTGATCGCTCCGCTGTCGCCGGCCTACAAGGTTTGATAATGGCAACAATTCGTATTTATGCAAGTACCCATTTCATTAAATCTATGGCAACCTTTACAAAATTCTATCCCAAGTTTCCAGAAGTTTTTAGTTCTCTATATGCTTCTTATATTGTCGAAGACATGGAAGCGACTCTTAAGGATGCACAGTCCCGCGGAGAGGCCCTTACCCCATTTAAGGACGAGAAGTTTTGGTATGCTTTTCTAGAACAATCTGTGCAGATGTATTCCCGCCGCCTTGAAGCCGACGATATTGAGGCGCCCATGCACGTCGTTGGTGCGATTACTCGGTTAAACGATATGATGGAAGATTATCAGATACCCACAGAAAAAATGCACGACGAGGCCCGCGAGGAGCACGAAACCCGGCGCCTTTTCATAAAAAAATATCGGGGTGATGAGGTTTTAGAAGAAGTTAAGGCAACCGAAGAAGATGCTAAATTAATTTTAAAAGAATTGGTAGTTGAACAACTAAATTACATGGGCAAGAAGTTTGTGGATAATCTTGATGTTGTTGAAATGTCTCCTGATGTTTTTGACTTAGATTATTACTTGCTTGAAAATCTTGCACAAGGTGGTGACGATCTCAATATTGATCATGAAATAAAATACACCTATCCTAATCTTCCAAGCGAGCCTGCGCCCGATGAACCATATTATACTTATGGGGGTGAGTTTGTTGTCTATGAACTTAACAATCCCGAGAGTGAATATTATGTTGGCCAAGCATATATCGGCTACTATCACGTTTATGTTGACGAAGATGGGAATCTAATGTTTATGGCAGGAGAATACCACAGCGAAGATCCACACGATGTGTTGGTTCCGCTTGTTAACCAAACTAGCATTGATATAGGTGACGTTGCATCATATGGCGCCATTCCGATATCGGGCGACACACGCCTTTTTGGGGTGGAGAAATATATTAGAATTGGTGATCGGATTTTAGAGCCCGAAGTCGCGACAGACGAAATACTCAGCAACGAAAATTTGAGCCAAAATATTTCAGACGTATATCCGGGCGATATGGAGCTACTTCAAGATTCGGAGGGTAACGTTGTTGGAGTGGAGGGGGAGCTTGGGGTTCGATATGGTTTGATGTTTTCTATGATAATCAATGGCTCTAAGTATGAGATAACGTCAGCAGAGGTCGACGCACTTGATTTACCTCTTGGGGAATTTAAGACTCTTGAAGCAAATAGCAAATTGCTTTTGTGTCTAATTAACAATCTTAAAGAAGACGGAAAGTTCAAGTTGATATCTAAATATATTTTTCCACTTTCTAAAATAACGGCAGTCACCGCAATTTATAACGACATGTCGTTTTTGGAGTCTATTGGCGAAGTAACAGCCATGACTGGCGCCACTTGGGCGAAAACCGCAGCGGCGTTGGCATTGGTAGGATCTGTCGAGGACAAACCAGGCCGCTATATGGCAGTGGACGTTGTTAAAGAGGACGATAAGACGTATGTAGACGATGTTAGGGTGTGGGGTACTCCAGGCTGGGCGTCGATTGAGGACCGAACGATCAACGGCCTCCACGGATATAGAACTTATGATGAATGGGACAAAGATCTTTTGACCAAATCCAAACGACGAGTTAAAAGATTATTTAAGTCTTATTACAATTCCCGGAAATGGGGTACATTTGGTAAAGGCGAGCAGCCCGGCGCCGCTTTCTTGGCAGAACTGAAAGAAAGAATCTCTCCCAGCCCCGGCATGGGAATTTTGCCATGGTGGAGAAGACGAAAATTACGCTCTAATCCATTTAATGCGGAAGGAGAATTGTGCGAAAATGAAGATTGATCATATTTATAACAAGGTAACACAAAAATGAGTAATTTTGAAAGTCGTGGTGGCGCTATTGCATTGGGCGTCGGCCTTCCCCTGGCTCACGATTCAGCCAATGGGTGGAACTTAATACAATCACTGCCAACACTCGTTAAACAAAACTTAAAAATGATTTTGTTAACTAATCCTGGGGAAAGGGTGATGATGCCGCTCTTTGGTGTTGGCATGCAGCAATTTTTATTTAGAAGGTTTGATAGCACCGTGTATTCTGAAATAGATTTTAAAATAAGAGAGCAAGTTACACGCCACTTACCTTCTGTTCGAATAGACAACATTACATTTAATGCCGGCGAACAGGATTTTAGTAAACTAGCTATGGCAATTGAATACTCAATACCCAATATAAATGTGCGCGATATATTAGAATTTACACTTTAAGAGGTACTCAAAGATGGCAGACGAACAGAAAAAAATACAACCGATTAATTATACAGCTAGAGATTTTACGAGTATTCGTTCGGAGCTAATGGGCATTGCAGAAAGGCTCTATCCCGAAACTTTTCAAGATTTCAGCGCGGCCTCTTTTGGCTCGTTAGTGTTAGATGCCGTTGCGACTGTTGGAGATCAATTATCCTTTTACTTAGATTATAATGTTAATGAAACGTTTATGGATACTGCTTACGAATATAACAATGTGTTGCGCCATGGTCAAATTTTAGGATACAAGCCACAAGGGCGCCCATCAACCTTTGGCGAAGTTGCTCTTTTTGTGATGGTGCCGGCATCTTCTACGGCGCTGGGGCCCGATACAAATTATATTCCCCTCTTAAAGCGCGGCTCAAAATTTACTTCCACTAACGGCTTGAACTTTGTTTTAACAGAAAATGTAGATTTTAGCGATCCAAAAAATCCTGTTGTTGTGGCCACCACCGACGCTGCCACGGGCTCCCCACTCCAGTTTGCTATCAAGGCATATGGAAAGGTTGTGTCCGGACGCTTTAATCGAGAAGAGATTGTAGTGGGGTCTTATCAGTCTTTTAAGAGAATTCGGTTGTCCGATCCCAATATATCTGAAATTATTTCAGTTGTAGACTCCGAGGGCAATGAATATTTTGAGGTAGATTATTTGGCCCAGGATATGGTATACAAAGAAATGTCAAATAATAATTTTAAAAATGATAACGTTCCATCGGTTTTGAAGCCTTATTTGGTTTCTAGAAAGTTTGTGGTGGATCGCTCGCGTAACGGGGCTTTTTTACAATTTGGAAGCGGTGATGCTACAGCATCTGATGTTGTGGCCGAACCCCAAACGGTTGCAGCCGATATATTTGGTAAATCATACGTATCTGATACGACTTTTGATCCCACAAGACTTTCTAAAAATCATAATTTTGGTACCGTTCCTCAAAATACGACTTTGTTTGTTACCTATCGTGCCACAAACCCATTAAATTCCAATGTTTCCGCCGGCTCATTAAAAAATGTTGCAAATTCATATATGGAATTTAAAAATAGAGATACACTTACCACGTCAACGATTAATACCGTTGTAGCATCTTTGGAAATTTCCAATGAACTGCCCATTACTGGCGATGTGTCGAATTTGACAACCAGTGAACTTAAATTAAGAGTGTTTGATACCTTCCCATCACAGAATCGAGCAGTTACGCAAGCAGACTATGAAAACGTTGCCTATAGAATGCCAGCTAAATATGGTTCTATTTGGAGATGTTCGATGCAGCGAGATCAGAGCAACACGAAAAGAAACCTTAATATGTATGTAATTTCTGAAGATAAGTTTGGAAAACTGACGACAACTAATTCAACTATTAAAAATAATTTAAAAACTTGGATGAACGATTATAGAATGATGAACGATACGCTTGACATTTTGGATGCCTACGTCATTGATCTCGGAATTCAATTTCAAATCCGCCCACAATTGGGAGCCGATAAATATTCATTATTGGATGCGGCCATTGTGACGCTCCAGGCGAAATTTCAAACAAAATTTTATATTGGCGAGCCTCTATATATAAGTGATATTTACAGTGAATTAAACAAGGTTACTGGAATTTTAGATGTTACAAATGTTAAAATAACTAATAAGATAGGGGCGCAATATGCCGCCACCGAATTCGATGTGAACTCCAACCTTTCTCCGGATGGAAGTTATGTAATTTGTCCCAATAATTGTATTTTTCAAATAAAATTTCCCTTAGTGGACATTAAAGGAAAAATTGTCTAATGGCTATAAAGAGATATAAAGCAGACGCAGATACTACAATTGTTAACGCTTATCAGCCGGGCCTCGTTACCCGCGGCACCGGCGCAAATATGGGACTTGCAGACGTATCAGAGGTTTTCTCAATTTATGGGCGCGCCCTCCCCACAGCAAGTTCTCAAGAGCTTTCGCGAATTCTTACTAAGTTTCCTGTAACATCAATAGTGACAGATCGTACAGCCGGCCGAATTCCCGCTAGTGGAAGTGTTAGTTTTTATTTGAGACTGTATAATGCCGAGCATTCTAAAACAGTTCCTGTAGATTATAAATTAGTAGTACAGCCAGTTTCGCAGTCATGGCAAGAGGGCGTCGGGCTTGATTTAGAGACATATAAAGATTTGACAAAAGGAAATACTGGCGCCAACTGGATGAGCGCATCGGACACCGCCGCATGGACAACCGTGGGTGGAGATTACGTTGACGAATCCATTTCTGCCATTTATACTCAATCATTTAGTACGGGCTTAGAAGATATAGAAATTAATATTACGCAATTGGTTGAGGATTGGATCACTGGATCCGCCGGCAGCAAATTTGAAAATTATGGAGTGGGGATCCGCCTGTCTTCTAGTTACGAAGCCTATTTTTCTAGTTCAACCGGACAAAATAGCGCCAGCTTGATACAGAACGATACCGGCTCCACAAGATCTTATTACACAAAACGCTTTTTCGCCCGCGGCTCGCAATTCTTCTTTAAATGCCCTACAATTGAGGCTCGCTGGGATTCAACAGTAAAAGATGATCGAGGTAACTTTTATTATAGTAGTTCATTGGCTCCTGCTGCTGATAATTTAAACGTTATTTACCTCTATAACTACGTCCGCGGAAGGCTTACAAATATCCCAGGCGTAGGTACCGGGAGAATTTTAGTTAGCTTATATTCGGGTTCTGTGGACAATTCCACCCCAAGTGGTTCAAAGTTGACGCTGTATGATGGAAATACAAACATTACGGGTGGCTATAAATCAACGGGTATTTATACAGCATCTATGGCCATTACCGCCGCGGCCACCCCTCTCACTACTTTGTATGATGTATGGCATACTGGCTCTACTCAATATTCTACGGGCTCGATCACCCCCATTGTGCTTCGAGGCGCCCAAACTGTTGCTAGCCCAACATACTATATGAATATTACAAATCTACAAGGTAAATATCGGAGCAACGAAACCGCTCGGTTCAATTTATACATTAGAAATAAAAATTGGGAGCCAACTATTTATACAGTAGCGAACACAACGCCACAAAGCACGACAATATTGAGTGCGTCTTATCGGGTATTTAGAGTTATGGATGCCTACGAAGCAATACCATATGGAACAGGTTCAGATTTAAGTACTCAAATGTCGTATGATGTATCGGGCAATTATTTTGATTTTGATATGAAGTTACTTGAACCCGGGTATGCTTATGCACTTAAATTTGCTTTTTATGACACTGCGTTAGTATCGTGGGTGGAGCAACCAGGAGTGTTTAAGTTTAGAGTGGAACAATATGAGTATTAAAAAGCTTTTTGGTGCTTCTGACAAGAAGAGAAATTATCTTTCTGATACCACACAGAAAGATGCGTTTGTTGATGCGGAGAGTGGTCGTAATGTAAGGGCCATTGCGGGACAACAGGAAGCCTTCGTTCCTCAAATTAATTGGGCAGACCCAGCGAATTTTGCCAAATATGGATCGGCATATCTTTATTACAAAGGCGCAATAGAGAGAATTCAGGGTTACTATCCTTATGATGGCTCCGATGCCGAAATCAATGAATTTTATAATAATTTATTAGATATCGAAAAATATATCTTTAATGACCTATACCCCAGAACGAATGGGTATGTTTTGTTGAGCGCCGATGGGTGGGGATCCCGCGTCGGCAGTTTGGCGGATGGTTATGGACTCTCAGATACTCTGGAGTATATTACGTTTTATGGGGGACCACATTCGTCGTCTTACGGTGTTTTGGCAGATGCCTTCAATAATCCCCACAATGACAAATATCAATCTGCGAATCTTTACCAAACAAATGTTTATCAACCGGAGGGGCTGCCTACCGATTATGGCGTGGGTACCCGCGAATCAAACTTAAAATCTGATTTTGATGCAGGCGTTACTGTTGAATTTTGGCTTAAGAAGTCCGCGTTTACGAACGCAAAAACTTCGAAAGAGGTAATCTTAGATGTATGGAACAACGAACTTTCATCAGCCGCCGATTACGGAAGAATTACAATTGAGTTAACGGGGGCCGCCACCGGAAGCCCATTTAGAATTACCGCGCAATCAGGAACATCCGGAATTTTTCAGCAATCGATTGGAACCGGACTAACAACCGGAACCCTGAATACTTTTCAGCATTACGCGATCAAATTAGAGAATTCGGGTACCAACACGTTCCGAACTAAATTATATGTAAATGGATATTTAAACGACACCAATCTCAGGGCTGGTTCCCTTAACGAACTAAAATCTACAAATATGGTAGGACGCATCGGCGCCCTTTTGACTCCCCCTTCTGGAACCTCCACCGTCGCGACCGCCGGAAAATTAAGCGCGTCTATTGACGAGTTTAGGTTTTGGAAAGTTGGCAGAAGCTCCAAGGAAATCGGAAGGAACTGGTTTACTAATGTGTGGGGTGGTGCAAATACAGACATTAGCAATACAACTTTGGGAGTTTATTACAAATTTAACGAGGGCATTACATTATCAGCAAGTATCGACAGTTCAGTATTAGATTATAGTGGAAGAATTAGTAATGGTGCCTGGACGGGATATGGTTCTAATTCTCGAAATACTGAGTCGGCAATTGTGCTAGCGGGTGCTGCAACGAAAGAGTATAAAGATCCTATCATTTATTCTGTAAATCCCGATGTTGCGTTGCTCAAAACTAATTTATTGAACAGTGGCACATATCATGATGCGTCCAATAATAACTCTTTTGTGTCTCTGATACCCACTTGGATTCGAGAGGACGACGAAGGCGATTTATCTGAACTTAATAAAATAACACATATTGCCGGCGCATATTTTGATAAATTGTGGCTTCAAATCGAGGCTCTTCCCAAATTTAAAAGTCCTGCCTATACCAGTTCTTCTTATAAGCCGCTCCCCTTTTCCCAACACCTTCCACAATCGTTGGGTTTGTACATGCCCGAATTATTTGTGGATGCGGACGTATCAGAAAAATTCTTAAATAGAGACTCCACAAGTCTTTTTGAGGGCGATTTAAACGATACCAAAAATCAAATATATTTAAATATTTATAACAATCTCGCGAACATCTATAAGAACAAGGGAACCGAGAGATCCATCAGGAATATTCTGAGGTGTTTTAATCTTGACGATAGGCTAATAAAGCTGAGTGTATATTCAAACAACAATACATATCCACTCCAAAACAACTTGCAACAAACCCTCGTTAGCAAAAATTCATTAAATTTTAATAATGTCGATAACACGACCGCAGTAGTATTTCAATATCCCGACGCATCCAACCCTCAATCAAGTGGTTATATTTCCGGAAGTTCTGGCGCCTCTGTGACGGCAGTGGAAGACCCATATGGGATGACGACCGAGGCAGACGTAACATTTCCAAGTTATAATGAGGCAGACGATCCGGTTAACCGCGATTTTTTGACTACCTCTTTGTTTGGGATGCACCAAGCAAACACGACAGACCCCACTAATACTACGTATGCCCCTTCGGATTCTGCAAACTTCCAGGTATTTGCAGTTAAGCCTGAAGTCAATTCAAAAAATGTATATTTTAAGTTAACGTCTTCGGTAACGCCCTTTCCCATACCGACACTTACAAGTAGTTTATTTTTTGATGTTTATGATAATGATAGATGGAATCTATCTGTCCGGATTAAGCCAAGCAATTATCCCGTAGCTCGTACTGTAACCGGCTCTAACGTCTATAACTACGATGTTATTTTTAGAGGAATTAATACTCTCCTGGGCAGCGTACAGGATAGCTTTGTGGTATCTGGCACAATGACTCAAGCCGTGGGGAGCAACTTCTTAAGAGCACCCAAGAGAGTATATGCGGGCGCCCAAAGAACAAACATTACCGGCGCCATTCTACAAAAATCAGACGCATGGTTTAGCGGAGTTCGATATTGGACAAAATATTTAAAGGATGCGGCCTTAGATCAGCATATGGCTGATATTAATAATGCCGGCATTTCTGGTTCTTATCAGAGTATTTCGCCATTAGAATCCGGAAGTGCCGGCGAAGAACTTTCTAATTGGAACACCCTGGCGCTAAATTGGAACTTTGACAATGTGACCGGCTCGGATGCCACTGGCAATTTTTATGTAACCGACATTAGCTCCGGCTCCTCAACACTGAGGGACAACTATGGATGGCTTGGCAAAATATCAGGTTATCAGCATACGGGTTATGGTTATGGATTCGCCACTTCGTCAACCTCTGTTATAGACAACCGATTGGTTAACTCTTTTAAATTTGTGGATCCAGAAATGCCAACATCCACAGAAATGATTCGCATTTTGTCTGAAGATGAGAAGGTTTTTGGATTGCCGGTTTCTCAAACTGTTCCTGACTTTTTCTATGTTCTTGAAAAAAGCCTATATGGCGCTATTTCTGAAGAAATGCTAACATTTTTTGCTGGTGTTATTGACTTTAATAATCTCATTGGTGAACCTGTGAATCGCTATCGCGAAAGATATAAGATGTTGGAACATCTTAGAGAAATTTTCTTTCGTAGAGTTACAACAGTCACAGATGTTGAGAAGTATATTACTTATTACAAGTGGTTTGACGACGCTCTAACTGAAATAATTTCTCAATTGATACCGGTCTCTTCTGGGTTTGTGCCCGATGTGTTGAATACGATTGAGAGTCATGTTTTAGAGAGAAACAAATATAGATCAATATTTCCTACTCTTGGCACACTTTCTCCATTTGAAGTTGCCGCGACACCAATATTGGGAATTAATGAGCTAACATACAATTGGAGGCTTAACCACCACCCAGTTTCCAATTTGGAAAAGGAAAATTCTCAATGGTGGCTTGAGCGCCCACTACGACAAACTCCGGCTATATCTTCTGGTGATGGTGATATAGATTGTAATAGAAATAATATTAAATTTACGAAAGGGAGTGTCAATGAACAATCAGCAGCCATTTTAACTTCTTATGTTGGTGGCGTTCGCACAACTTACAACGAGAGTACATTTGTATTAAATAAATTAGCCGCCCCGTATAAGCTGCAAGTTCTAAGAAGACAAGAATATGGCGGCGGCGTTAACTTCACCGATACTAAAAATATTCACTTTACTTATAACGCTCTTTACCCGGCCGGCCCCATCTTCATAACCGGCTCTGAAACGATTCCAGAAAATGTATTGGTGTTTTTCGCCAAGGATATAGAGCCCCTTCCAGACACCACAGACGTTACGTCGCCTCCCGAATTGAAAAAGACCAATAGGGTTTTTAAGGTTAATCATGGTCGCGACTGGCAAGATGGTTTGGGGTATTCAAATACCGATTCTACTTACGCCCTCCCTTTTAATATTCTTAGTTCTTCGGTTGTGTCTGGATACAATAAAGAAGTGGTCGACAATATCACCGATTCCATCGAGATCACCAATTTGCACAACGATGTTTATGGGCCAGAGATGGAAGTTCCGATGCAAGGAGCGTTTACTAATTTCGCTGTCGGTGGCCATCAGTCGCGACATATTCCCTTGAACACTGGTACCGACAATTATACAAACCGACCAGAAGCATGGAAACTACTATTGGGTACCATCACGGGGTCTACACCGGACGTTACGGGCGCCCTTGGAATGGTCGGCGCCGACTATCCTTTCCCGAATACTGCATCGTACCCTTCTACCGTCAACCAAAAAGCAGTTTATTATCGTGGCTTTGTTGCTAAACGACCGGTCAATATTAGAAATATTAAATCTACAACCGGTTCAGTTTTGGGGAATTACACAAATAATTGGCAAGTCGTCAGCACCGTTGGGGCATATTCAAACCCAAGGCACTTTGTAGATAATCAGCCATCACTTCCAGCCCAAATAACGGAAACGCCGTCGGCATCACAGGCAAGATCCATTTTAGATGTTCATAGAACCGATCAGGGACATTTCCAGTTTATTCCCGATTATTCGGTTGCCTATTTGACGGGCACCACAAATAAATCAGTTATAATTGGACGTTTCGCCGCCCCTGGCGGGATTGATACCATGGGTATTGGATATAGCGATATTCGAGCGGCAGAATTATCGGTTTATAATACCTTGTCTTATCGCAATTGGGCCGTTCTTAGACCTTTACAGGCGCCTTCTGGATCTACGTCGGAGGCAGTTGGAGAGGGAACAACGGGAATTCGAGTATCTGATATTCATGGCCAAGATTTTGGATTGAACGCCCATTGTGCGCGCCACGCGGCCCGCTTTGGAAGAGACTCATTATCAGTAACTAACCCCGGCGCCTCGTATGATCAATTACCGGCAATGTTTAAAGTAAACAGAAACCGAAGACCTTATATGGTTGATGGTGGCCTTGGCACCTTTGCCACATCTTCTAAGTATGATAATTTTTATGTTCAACATCAGATTCCAAGAAATGATAGACAATATTCTTGGGTGACAAATTCGCTAGCACCAGACAGTAATAGTATTACGTATTACGGCATGGCTCCTGTTTATGGACCTCTCCGGGGCTTGCGATCAAGTTCTACGGATGGGTATGTGGCATATTTCAACTATGTGACGGAGAGTCAGGTAACTATTTATAAAGCCGTAACATTGGCCGCCCTTGGACCCAAGCAGCCGACATTTCCTTTAAATATACTCATACACGATCCTGTAGACGATGTGGTTGGCTCACCCAATACTTTGGGTTATTCGCTATCCACAAAGACGGATCCGTCTACAAGTGAGAATATATATCTTAATCGCACTTTCTTGAATAAATATTTAGTCAATAGAGACTATAGCGAATTGGAGACCAACTATTTCAACCTCCTGATGACCCAAAGAGGAAACACATATGGCTGGAACTGGAAGAGCGCAAGAAACGCCGATCATCCCGTTTTACTAAAACATAAAAAAGAAAACATCTTAACGGTAGCCAATCGAAGTACCCATCCGACGACAATTAACAGCTATAGACTTCCGCCTGTTTCTACAAGAGGCCGAACGGTGGCAATGAATCTCAACGTTGCGGGAGAAAACGTATCGCTTCAGACAACGTATAACAATGACAGAATCCACTTTAATGAGGCCGCTTTAAACAATCTACAGTATCCAACTACTAAGATAAACAGAACCCCGTTTAACCAAATTGTTCGATTGGTCAACAATAATGGATTTTATGCATTCAATTGGATTCATTATACAGAAAATCTTTTCCCGTCAGAAAGAAATGCATATCTTTCCCGCTCTTTGGAGAGAACAGGATTCGATAATAAGTTTTGGAGAAACACCAATACCGATAGGGTGGACCTGGGGGCTAATACGGCCAACTCCTTTAATATTTCTGTCTCACAAAGTTGCTGGCCACTAGATGCTCAAGAAGATTTTCTTACAAGAACCGGCCCGGTCTTATTAGATACAGGAAGTCCGTTCATCGATCTCATTAGTGGCGGCAAAGCTGGTGAGCTACAAAACAATTATGTGCTGATTCACACCGGCGCCGCCGGCGGTGCGGCCAATTCGCGGCAGAGTCTCCGACCTGGCGCACTATACGCCAGAAAACAGCTATTGCAATCTCCGCTATCGGTTGTCTCTCCCTCGGGAATCCCCATTCCCGAGACGGCTAGTTTAAGTAACCCATTTTCTGATCCTATTCAAATATATGCCGGAGAAGCTTTGTGGGAAGCCGGCACGCAGGCTGGAATTGTTACGGTAGATACGGACACTCTTGATGCTTTTGGAAACCCTGCTGCTACATTTGAGGCATCCGCGTCGGCGCCTTGGTTTAATAGCTATGCTGACTTTAAAGCTGATTTGAAATTAATGGCCAAAGATTATTCAATTATTCCTGAATTTAGAATTAGTGAACACGTAGGACAATATATAAATTATGGATTATTGAATCGCGGCAAAAGCAATACATTTGAAATTCCTGGTACCAACATAAACAGCACTACCGCCTCTTTCTATAAAGACTACTCCAATTCGGAATTTATGAATAGATTTTCCAACATTGCAGATGCGACAGATTTGGACCCCCAAGAAATCAGATTGGTGTGTAAAGCCGCCATCAGATTTAATCCTTATAAGGGTTTTTATCCAGCACAAAGAACTTTAGATTTAATAACTCAATTCTCTAAGTCGTATGGTAAGGGGTTTGTGTCGGATTATACTGGCGGCCCCAGCCGCCGAAACAATGCCGGTCTGAGGCCCCTCATGCAGCCTCTATTTGCCCCAGGCGTTCTTTATAACTCAATTAAGTCTGGAATTGCGGTGGACTATCCCGTGCTTACCTCTCCGGAGAAGTTAGGTAAAAATTATTTTGGAGCCTACGGCACAAACAATTGGATGATTTCTGCTGCCAATACAGCAAGTATATTCGCTGGTACCGTAGGATATACGGGAGGAAAATATTGGGACTATAGAGTTCCTTTTGAGGCGATTATTAAACCACAGAAATATCTCCCGAATATTGAGTTTATTGATATGGAGCCACACCCGTCAGCCTCATTAAATGTTACAGCTTCTTGGAACGGAGCAGTGGGAGATCGTTTATATCCCTTGATGGCAGAAAACTTTTTTGGACAAGTTGGTTCATTTTTCTTAAAACAGGGCAACTTCAGCAGACTTGAATCGAATATGATAGCCACACAGCACCAATCCCCGGTGTTCGAGGCCAATTCTGTATATGGTGCCCGCTTAAAAATATATCGATCAACGCGAGGCATGCGCACCTATGAAAACGAATATGGTGGAGATGGAACCAACGCCGCGTTTGGTATGTTCGGGGCTAAGGTACTGCTTACTCAGTCCGGAGAACCAACACAAAATGCATTTGGTGAGGGCGTATTTCCTCTTCCACAAGATCCCCAACACAACCCGAACTTTCAAGAAAGCTTTACAATGTATAGTCGGACTACGGCATTTGGACCTCCCGTCACAGGCCGCCGCATTGGCCCCGCCGCAGCTAATCTGGAAACGACCACCGGGTCTGCCGATAGTTTAAACGGATTTAATTGGTCGTTTACTCCCCCTTATTATAATGGCGAAGCGTGGCTAGATCTAATTTTCCGACCGTCGAAAGGCACAACATATGATACGGTAGAAAGCATACTTTCAGAGATTAAAACTGTTTATTGGCGCTGCGATCCCGGCATGTCGGCTTCAACGCCCGGCGCCGCGCGCCCCATTAACCTTGGCTATACTGGTTCTCAGCTTATATATTCATATCCCACGAACTCCGCGGGTACCCTACCTCAAATTCCTTATGATGGCAACAATGTCAATAAAAACGCAATGCAAATAAATTCAAGTATCAACTGCTTTGGTGTTGAAAATGTTTACAAGCGCGAATCTCAAAGCGGCCGACCACCGATCCTGACCAACGAGATTATTGGTAAAAAGTGGGTGATTCAGCCCAAATGGGAAACCCCCATGCTAAACTTTAATAATAGGGGCGTTCACCCTATAAGCGCCTCCGAGGGCACTCTTACGTTACCTGAATCATTCGGAACCGAATCCGTGCCACGAGGAATGTGGCATCAGTTTGGTGTTATTCCGGAAACGGCAGATAAGGGCATATTTTTAGAAATTGGAGACATTCCAATAAACTGGTTGAAAAACCATTATAAGGTGATAAATAGAGCCTCTAGATATAACAATTTCGCCCCCCTGGCTCCAGCCAGTGCTTCACATTTGTATCAAAATATGAAATCACTAATAGGTCCCACAGAAGAAAGTATATTTAATTTTGAACAAGATACGAAGAGGTTAGGCGAATTAGCAGAAAAAAGAGTTATTAGAGAAGCAGTTGTGGCGGTACCCTATATTTTAGAGAGTGTTGAAAGTCCAGCAACGGCACCCACTTCTGTTCGAACCCAAAGAAAGCGATTTATCACAATTCCGCGTGAGAGAATAAAGTCAGCTACAACAGTTGGTTCTCGCGATGGAGATTCTTTGAAAGCTGCTGGCCAATCTATCAGAGATTTGATACAAAAGATGGATCGCTATGTGCTTCCTCCGCAATTTGACTTCTTAAATAATAAAGATATTAATCCAATGGCGATGTACATTTTTGAGTTTAAATATACCTTAGACAGAGATGATCTTTCATATATATGGCAAAATTTGGCTCCACGCGAATACCAGAAAATTAGGCTAAAATCAAGCCAAATAGCACACAAATTAGGAGATTCGGAAATACTTGCTGCAAAAAACCTGATGGACAATGATAACCTCCGTTGGATGGTATTCAAAGTTAAACAAAGGGCAACGACACAATATTCTGATTTGGTAGTTTCGTCCGGCCGACGCGAACCCGGACCCCACGCTGGCGCCACCCAAGAAACTTTATTGGGGGATACTCAATACAAGCTTGGATTTAACTGGCCTTATGATTATTTATCTGTTATTGAGCTAATTAAGATGGATGCAGAAGTACTATACAAACCCGCAAGGCGCCTCGACATCGCTGACGAATTTCAAGAACCCACCGACACGAGCGCCGGCGGCGATGTAACGGTGAAATCTGATGAATTGTGAATATAAAATGAAAACTATTAAGAGTAAATATTTAAAATGGCAACATTCCTAAACAAGAAAGAACAGGTCTGGGATCTACAATTAACAACTTATGGTCGTTATTTGTTGTCTCTCGGTAATTTTAAGCCCGCATCTTATTCTTTTTATGACAATAATGTAATTTATGACAATCGATATACCGAAGGCACCACCACAGAAACTCAGAATGACGTACATAACAGAATAAAGAATGAAACTCAATATTTGAGCAGTATGACATTGTTTGCAAGCGTAGAAGAGACCTCTAAAACAGAAATGGGGGGCGTCGTAGATCTTTCCAATTTAAAAAATGTTGCCGCCAAGAGCAGACCCAGAGAAAATATTTTTAAATTTGATGGAGCGATTGGGGATGCCTATTTGGATGGCGATGCAAATCAGGCGCCATCTTGGAAGATTGTTACTCTTCAGAGTACTATTAGTGGTTCTGCTACGAAAGATATAACCAACAATCAAAATATTCCACAAATTGATATAGACGCGAGATATGTTAAAAAAATTAAGAAAACGGCCCCAAACTTTGATCCCGATGGCGCCAGGAGTATTAATCTTACCACTCCAAATTTCAAAGATAACAGAGTTATTGTTTTAGAGCAAAACGATCCAGTGATTTATATCGAAGAAGTCAACACACAGATATTAACAGAGAATTTTGAGATGGAGGTTTTTGAAGTCTTAACTAGTCCCAATGGTAGCGAGACTCTTATAAGAAAGTATTTTGAAAGCTTCGAACCTCAAATTAAAGATGGAATTATGCTTTCTCCTACTCCTCAAAAAAACCAAATACAAACTTTAACGACGGGCGCCGTAGAATATTACTTTGATTTACTATCTGATAAAGATATTGATCAGCAACTTGCATGTCAAGCAGTACAAACTGTCAATAAGCAATCTTATTATGTAAATCTTGATTTTGAATGTGGGGATACCACCGACGATTCCCTTTATTATGATATCTATGGTTCGGTGACGGAGCCCGATATATGCCCCTAATTTACCAAGGCGACACTATGGACAACTTTGGCAAATATTTGCCAACGCCATATATTGAGAGCATACATCTTGAAAGCACCTCGGGCTGGGTCGGGTCTACTGAAGATTTGGGCTATACCTCCGATGATTGGCCGAAATGCACAATAGGAGGAGCTTTATTTTTTAAGGTTGACGACAACGAAGACATAAATAAAGTTTTAGAACGACTCAACAGTGAATTGAATTTTTATTTTCTTTTCGTCTTTACCGCTTCTGATTCTGCTGCTGCCGAAGGGGCCCGAGCCGTCATAGGCGGTGAAGAGAATGTTTTTTCTTACTATGACCGTTTTCGTCGCGACGGAACTGAGTATGATTATGCATCGGACGTTTATTTGGCACCCGTAGATCTCAACAGCTTTCTTTCTGATAATGAAACCGACACAGAGGTTACCTATTCTCCCACTGACGTTTTTTATGACGAAAGCGGAGATAAGATTATAAAATTTAATATTGAAGTGGAAAGAGTGAGTGCCATGGCGCCCTGGGAGACCGTAAAGACTCTTCGTATTTTTGCTTTTAGCAGTACCTTTAACTACTTCAACGATCAGGACGAACTTGTTTCTGAGTTACAAAATGAATCATTTTTTGATAAGCAAACAGGCGACATTGCGTATGAGCCAGTAATTGCCCGCGGAAAATTAGTTAATCCATTCGAGGTTAAGTTTTTTGATTCTGATGGTGTGCTTTATGCTAAAACTCCCCTTCAGTCTATTAGTCACACCTATCACAAAGCCAACACCATCACCCATACTACAATAGTTGGATATTTTAATAACTTGCTTGAGCAATTTGTCGCAGAAGAGCATAGTCAACTAAAGAGGATGAAAGATGCCATTTCCTCGGTTTTGGCCACGCGTGGAGACAAGCCAGATCTTATATACCAGTTGAATGCGCTGAGAAAAATGTTTCCAAGTAAGTCTCGCACAACGCCGGTGGGGAAACTCTATGCCCGCTTTAGAAAGAGAATATTTTCTACTAACAGGGACATTAAATTAAACTCTACACTTTTTCAAAAGATTGTTCGCAACCCAAAGCTTTTTGATGAACGCGATCCTCCCGTCTATACTCGCGAAGAACCTAGTTGGGTTCCAGATGCAATGCGCACTGACGCTAATTATTTATATAGCAGTGGCTATTTGAGTCGGATTACTATGTATTCTTTTCCTGGCGCCAACCCCTTTCAAACGGCAGAATATGACAGTGACGATGCTGCCGGCATTGATTATACGACAGTAGCCAATACACTATCGGAAGTAACTTTCGGGAACGATCATGCGTTTGATGCAATTGTTAAGAATTTTGGTTATTTCTTTTTTGATTACGAAAAGGCACTTCGTAAGGTAGCAGATGTTAACCAAATAGTTGATATAGAAAGATTGATCAGATATGGGATCCCCATTGACTATAAGCATTTTGGGATTTCGACTGCTAAGATCACAAGACCGGAGTTGACGATAGATTCTTCCAAGCAAACTTCTGAAGCCGACTCTGCCCCCAACCCGGATGATTTCACGAGCCAGTCTGTTGAGATTATTGCGAATTTTAAATCTGAAAGGAGCTTCCCCGCAACGATTACTACTAGCATTAAAAATAATAGTAACGACCGGTCACTGGCTGTGATCTCTCCTGGCTTTTATGGGGAGGTGAGCACTGCGCAAGGAGCCGCCGCATTAGCTCTTACCGAAGAAGAACACCCTTATTTAATGGTGAGAAACTTTAATCCAGTTCAGAAAAGATCGTGGTCCAACAGAATAAAAGATTATCGTTTAGTTTGTTTTGAGTTTCAAGATTTTATGGATGATGATGTGGCAATGAACAGGGCAGACAACAACATCGATTATTATACCACAACAGTAGTAATTAGAGATAATTCAATAGAAATATTAAAAGAATTTGTTGCCAAATACAAAAACACCATGAAGAACTTGCGAGATTACAGAGATAGAGCCACGGCCTTGTTTTCATATGACGAAACAACAGGACTCTTTAACGATTTTTTTATTGAAGGAATGGACGCCATATACTCGGCCGATGAAACTCGCGCCCCGTGGTACCGCGCCCCCATTATCTATAATCTACATAGAGATTTATTATATAATGTTTTTGGGGGCGATATGACTGCTCTTATTGAAGATGCGCAGTCTACCATGATGAACATTAATCCTTTTAATGGAACGTTCTTCGCGCTTGATAAATTTTACAAAGAGATGGAAAAATTTTATGAGGACAATTACGCCTCAACTGCCCAAATCGGGAGCGAAATTGGTGAATTGGCTTATAAATCCCCGAGCCTTAAAAGTTTCACAAATATACTTCCTTACAATTCTTCCGGAAACACTGATGAACCATATGGTGTTATTTATACCGAACCCACTTTTACGGCCCCCCAACAAGGAATTAGTTCCCAATTTGTGCTAACTGTGCCCGAAGAGCCGAAGCGCCCATTTGTTATTAAACTCATCAATGAGGATGATCGTGAGCCCATAGGCGGCAATATGGAAAAATGCTCTGGCGGCGACGATAATAAATGGTATCTGTATGAGATGAAATATGTGGATGTTGCCGGAAACAAAACAGAGGTTTCCGCGAAGGTGTCACTCACCGGGAAATGGTCCGGGGGCGTTGCCTCACGAACCAAGGTTGATAACCCCGAAGACTATTCTTCGGAGGAGATTGCCGAAATGTTGGGAATTAGTGTTGTCCCTTACGATGATGTGTCGCTTAAAATAACATATTTTACGGTAGGCAACAACGCCGGCTTCCGCGATACTCGTTGTATAGAAACCGACCATGTTCGTGCCGTAAGATCGGGCTTCTCCGCGGATTATGATCCATATACGAATATATAACTAGATTGATGATATATAGATATCGAAGGAAAATAAAAAAATGAAAACAAGTTTTACTTTAAACGACATAGAAAACATTCAGAAAACGAAAGAGGTATTTAAAAAAGATGTAGAAATTCAAATTGTCGACAATCAGGTTATATCTACGCGCCAACCAGAAAGGCTTAGTATAGTGGATGCAAATAACATTTTGGCCAGAAGCCGAATAAGTCCTCGCAATACAGATAGTCCTTCTACCATAGCCGCCGCAAAAGCATTTTTGAATTCCATTAATTGTACAATAATAAAAAAAAAGGAAGATTTTTCTTTTTTACACACGAGAGGGGCTTTCGTTGGGACAGAACTCAAACACCGTCCCGATGAGTCCGATCCGGATTACGTCGATCTTTCACCTTATCAAAATGATCCGGATTACGTCGATCTTTCACCTTATCAAAATCCCAATATAGCGGATCCATATTTAGAGAAATTACAAAATAGTCAAACGACGGCTGAGTCCGCATTTCCCAACGACAATGATGCTATTTACGAATTTGATGACGCCCCTCCTGAAAAAGATAAACTACTCAAACAAAAAATGTTAAAAAAACAGAAAAGAAAAACAATAATCAGGTTAGCTTCTGATTTAGCACAAGCAAACTTAAGAAAGAACCAGCCCGCACTAAAATACTTTACGTGATATTTATTAAGGAATAGGAGAAGAAAACTATGTTGTTAGGCGCCGCCGCCATCGCCCTCCTCGCCACTAGCGGCGAAGGAACAGAGAGTAACTCGGGAGCTAGAAATTTAAATTCATATGATTATGTTTTGTGCGAGGACGAGAGTACCCTCTATTGGAGACTCGCAGATGGCTCAGAGGAGACTCATCACCCCGTAAGTGGTGTGCGAATCGAACTTGATAATTATCATTATGGAAAGGAGAAAGACGATTGGTTTGTTATTACTGATCCGGACAAGGGAGAGCGGTGGTATCGCCTTAGCACCATTAAAAGGAAGGACCGCACCAAAGAGGAAGGAGGAACTCTTTTAGCCAACATGATGAAGTGTGCCGGCGACGAGGTTGAAGCAGCTACTGAAGCATATCGGTCACTAACTAGTGAACAAAAAGAAAAGATAGCCGAAGTTCAAGCGAGACAAGCTTATTTAAATGAGCCGCACTCTATGATGTTTATAGCATCGATGAGCGATTCTATACAACTCGATACAGAAACCGGACTAATAAAACAAGATACATTTAGATTAAAGTGGAACAATTTGGAGACTGTTCCAGAATGGGCACATGGCGTCAGGAATCAATATATAGCCATAAAAAAAGGAGAGGTTACGGGCTCGGTGGCGATTATAAAAAATAATATTTATCTGCCTCCTGCTGATAACTACAAAAGCTTTAATATATATGGTGATTTGAATACTGGCCAGTTTCAGAAGCCCCCGACTCTCACGCGCCTTCCCGGAAGAGAAGTTCCAACTTTTCGGATAAGCTATGGCGACCGCGGTGATCGGGCCGGGGAAAGTGCCGCTCTTAAGAGAAAATATCAAAGGTTTGAGGGGAATTCGACCCGCGCAATGGTAGTGGCCATTGATGGAATTGTGGATGCAGCTATCAAAGGTATAAGGGCACCCAGCAAATATACTTTTAAAAAAATTGACTCAAATACAAGATTTAAGAGAGAAAATCTTTCCTTGTTGGGTGGATCGAGTACTGTCCCCGAAAATATAGAGGTATCAACAACGTCGGTAGCCAGAATAAGTCCAATGACAACCGGCCCAGCAGGGGGGAGTAGTTACTAATGGCTTTTGATCCATCCGATACCAAAGTTCACAAATTGATCGATCTGAATTTATTCAGCGGATCGAGCGATATTTTTAGAACCGCTGTGGGGGGTTATTGGAAAATAAACGAAGAAGGCGCCGCAGGAAGCAGCATTTCTTTTCAAACCTATGACAACACTAAGCCTCTTTTTCCATATTTTTCAAAAATAGAAACAAATAGCGCGCTAAAAGAAACTGCGTGTGAAGACATGATTATTACAAATAAGCGATTTCCGGTGCGCGTATATGGTAACGGGGAGATGGTGAGCGACGACAAATTGTGGAAAGCCTTATTTGTGGGGGGACAATTTGGCGAAAACAAAGTAAATTCAGTTTATAATGAAAACATTTATGGATATCATTATTTCGAAACTTCCTTGCCTTACACGATTAGATCCGCATCTGCCATCGAAGGAAATTCAATATCGGATCAAATTCAAATATCATATGGTTATAATAAATATTTGCCCGAATATGAGGAATATATTAAAAACCTAAGCTCAGAATTATTAATCCCCAATTTTTATATAATAAGTGACTTACAGTCAATTGAAGAGATGGACGACGTTAATTCCGAAAACTATGATTCAGATATTATTAATTTTGCTACTTTGGATGGGAAATACCCCGATATCAACACTGTGTTAAATTCGACCGCCAAACCTTATGAGTCCTCTCCCGCCGAAAATTCTACCTTTTTGACAACAGAATATTTGCCAACGACATTTGTTCAGAATCCACTATCTGCCACCACACAAGATGCGATTAAAAATAAATTACAAAATATTATTTTAGATGAAAAATCCACCACAAAGCTTTACACTGATGATCAAATATTAAAGTATGCTGAGAGTTTTCCGCTTTACACTAAAATCAATTTTTCACTCGATAAATCTACATCTGTTGGCTGGACGGGAACCTACGCAGATGCCCCCTTTGTAGATTACATAACAGATAACGAATACACCACACGATTTCTTAAAACTTTAAAGGAAGTCTTCAATAATGAGCTTGGTGGTTTGCCGCCATCTGAGGCTACGTATGCCTCCAATTTGAGTTATCTCTCCAGTTCAGAGGATAATTTTGTTAGCTATGATATGGAAACCACAGAAAATAAAACCTATAGATATGTTGATTTTATAGAAATGATAGCACGCGATTATAATAATTTTATTTCTACAACCGACAACTGTTATTTTGTGGGAGATAGAGACATTTATAGAAATGCCGCGGCCGACGCCAACGGTGCTTATCGATATATGAATTCGGTGAGTACAGTTAACACCATGAACAATATTATTGATTATTTAAATAAAAGTTCTAATTTTGATATTAATAGTTTGGAAGATTTTCTTTACCAAGGCGCTCATTCGTGCTATAATGAAACAATAGCATACAGAGTACAAAAAGTAGGGGGCGCCCCAACGGGAGATGCCCACACCCAAGACACACTTCAGAATTATTGGTTCATAAACTCAAAGGACCTGGAAGAATTTAATTTTATTGACACTCAAGTAAAATATAATAGCGATTATACTTATCATGTATATAAATATGTGGTTGTGGTAGGGGCCCGATACAAGTTTTCTGATTTGAGGGTGACAAAAGAGATAAGCAACGATAATACTATCGAAGATCCGAGCCGCGGCCTTATTTATGGACTAGAATTTTATGATCCCACCACTGACGAAAAAGTAGAACAGTTGTTTAATGTCGAAGCTGACGTAAGCTTTCCCACTCTCAATTCTTTAGGCACGCTAATTCAGGAGAGCACAGAATATCCCTATCTTGCTGATTTTTATTTAAATTATGAACCTTGCGTGTTTATTTATGAGGTACCGGTGCATTCTAAGACTTTGAAAGTTGTGGATAATCCCGCTAATGGGACAAACGTGTATCCATATCAATATATGGACGCATCGCAGCGAATTGGCTTTGAATTGACATATGATACTTTTATCCCCAAAGGGTTTCCAAAAACAATAACAAGCGCAGATGACAAATTAAAACAAGACTATCTGAACGCCCGCGGTCTTCTGACCAATGAAGATGTTCCCTTCGAATCTATAGGCCGACCTCGATATATAGAAGTTTATAGAATGAACGAGAGACCAACGGCTTATTCGGATTTTGATACCAACCTAATCACAACGCTTGATTTAAGAATGCCGGATTCGGAGGAGACCTATACGGTTGACTTTTTTGATGATCAGGTAAGAAGAAACACCAATTATTATTATTTATTTAGAATATTGAACGAACATCGCATGATTGGTCACACATCTGAAATTTATGAAGCGCAACTAGTTAGTGATGGCGGTTATCTATATGCTATATTTAATGTAATTTACGAGGAAGATTTGATGCCATCCACGTTAGCAAACGTGTCTGTGCCGTTAAAAAAGATAATGCAACTTCAGCCAAATTTGAGCCAATTGACCTTTGATACGGATTCGGTAGATCTTACACAAGAAGCCCATACTCAAATAGGAAATTTGCAAATTGGCCTGGCTGATGATTTAATTTGGGATAAGAAATTTAAGATTCGCTTAACATCAAAGAAAACTGATAGGATAATAGATTTGAATATTACTTATAAATTGGGAAGCGGTTAATAAAAATGATAACTATTTACGTAAAGAGAGGAAGATAAATGGGATTTTTAGATAATTCAGGCGACATTATTTTGGACGCCGTGTTGACAGATTTGGGACGCCAAAAGATGGCTAGAGGTAATTTTCGCATTACAAAATTTGCCATTGGCGATGATGAAATTGATTATTCTTTATATGATAAAAATAATGCATCGGGTTCGGCTTATTACGATTTATCAATTTTGCAAACACCGATCATGGAAGCCTTTACACAAGAAAACGCCGGCATCAATTATGGACTATTAACGGCCACCGCCACAAATATACTTTATTTGCCCGTTATGGAGATAAACAAAAAAGGATTTGCCAGCACCGTGGTTCCAACAACAAGTTTGCCGGGTCTTTATTTGATTGCTGATTCCGTTAATAGCACCACCACAGAATTGGAAAGTGATGGGGTTGGTGTTACGGAGTACACCGTCAGTGGCCGCGAATCTGGCCCGGCCATATTAATAGAGGCCGGCTTGAACACCACGGCAATTGTAGGAACCCCCGCTAATAGAACAACATATTTGGTTAATAACAATTTGGTTGATAATTTTGTATATGTGTATTATGATAATAGATTCATTTCGTCAGTTATGGGCCCAACGCCATCCGCCAAATTTAATAACACCGCGGCTGGTGATGGGAGCATGGAGCTTTCTGTGGCGATGATGCCAGGCGCAAGTATAAGCGCAGACCTCCAGCTTGAAAATTATAGTGCCGCCCGAATCCGGGCGCCCCAGAATGGCGTTGTGTATGATCCAAATTATAGCCAAGCTGACAGTACTGTTTCGGTAATTTCTGGTCCCCGATCATTTTACACAATGTTGAATGTGACAATCAATCCGAATTTATCTGCTGAATATTCAAAATATGGCTCCGCTAATACTCAACTCCCCGGCGGGACTTCCGGTTCGAAGCTGTATGACTTTTTGGATACGATACTTTATGTTCAGGGCGCCAAAACTGGAGTCCAAGTTCAGGTACCGATAAGAATTATCAAATATAAGTCTGGATAATAAAAATGAAAATAAAACTAATTGGAGATTATTAAATGGCAGTCGTAAATTATGAGCCCCTGGGGGCAACAGACGTAACCACTACAAAAACATTATTGCATGAATCAATACCTTTAACGGGAACCATTGTAAGTGGTACTTATGGGACGTGGCCCGATGACACTAACGTCAAAAACTACACACACGGAATGTTTCAGTCTGTGTATGATTATCCCTATTTGAGTTCATCCGCAAATCATATTTTTGATTTAACGGTTGGATATACAACTGCTTCAGCCTTGGCCGCTAGTTTGCCGGCTGCCAGCAATGTACAGCAATCAAAAAAACAAAATATGTATACTCAGTTTGCGCAAGTGTTGCTTGGCTATACTGGCTCTACTAATGTCGTTAGGAATTTTGAATCGGACCTGACCCTTGACGGAGCCGGTAAAATGAAATCGGCCTTTTTTGTGAATTTTTCCCGTTTACTTTATAAGGATGAAGTTAAGAAGGGCACCGTAAGCATTACACTTGGCACTGGCTCCTGGGCAAGTCCGTTTTCGAAACCCAAGCTCTTAACAGATGCCAGTGCGTCTTCCACCGGCGGCACATCTAATACTCTAGGCGGCGATTATGGATTGCTTTACGATTCAACTCTTAAAGACGATAGTGTTAAGGGAGTTGTATTTTACCAGGCCGGGATTGCTGTTATTACTTCGTCAGCGTTCGTTAATGACACTGAGGATTTCAATAGTGGTACCGGCGCCGATGGAATGGCTGGAGCTTACCCGAGCCGGTATACGCCTGCGGAATCACTTGTTAGCGCGTCAATTAGTGGTAGTTGTAATGCCTTAAGGCACAGAGTTAAAAATATTTCCTTTAATAACACAACGGAAATTAATTCAACCATTTATTTTTGCAGGGTTCCCCACAATAAGTACAACTATAGCTCTAACCCGACCTATCTTTCCGCGAGCCAGATTAGAGTCAAAAACATTGCCGCCGATACTCCCGTAACGTATATCACGACAATTGGGCTCTATAATGCCAACAATCAGCTTTTGGCCAGTGCGAAACTTTCAGAGCCACTGAAAAAAGATCCTAGCAATGAGATAGTTCTTAGAGTACGGCTGGATTACTAATCATCCCTAAATGTAAATGATATGTCTTTAAGAAAATTCGGACCTAATGATATTATCACAAATACACTGAAAGCTCACCCGAGTTGTGAGTTTTTCATTTATGATTCAAAGATTTATTATAACAATGTCCCCGCACGTTCCGGCGCATTTAGCAGTCAAGTATTAAATGTTCCCGCGGGACATGTTAGTTTATATGAATATAATATAGATAAACTGAGCGGCTCAAACAATTTTATTTATCCTTTTATCTATAAAAATAGTAGCAGGGTGGCTTTTAGGGGTGTAACACGTTCACAGTTTGATAATGTGTATTCATATGGGGACGCAATAACCAGCAGCTATCCCATGTCGGCTTCAATCACCCGAGAATTTATGAGTGGTGCTGCCGGTACCATGATAACGCGAACAACGGCAGACGCCAATTGTTCAGGGAGATCGGTATTTTATTCAAGTCCCAAATATCCGCACTTTTACGCTCTTAAAAATAGATTAAATTTTTATGGACTCAGGAGTCAACATTACAAAGTGTCTTCTTCGTATGGAGACAAAAGCCTCCAACCTGTTAATTTAATTTCGATCCCGACTATATTTTATGGCTCCCAGATAAAGCCCGGCACAGTATCTCTTAAATGGTACCTTACTGGTTCTGTAATCGGAGAATTGCGAGACACAAAACAAAATGGTGAATTAATAGAGGTTTCTGGAAGCAGCGCCGGCTCCGTTGCCGGCGTTGTTTTATACGATGAAGGATTTGTTTTACTAACTGGATCGTGGAATCTCAACGAACAGCGCATGGGACTCGTTTCATCGAGCACTTCCGCCCCACAGTATCCCGTAAAGCCACAGTGGCTTTATTTTGGTGCCGGCGCCAATGATGACGTAAATCAGACGACTGTAGCTAGCGCCTCGTTTGCTTCGGCGTCTTTTAATCTTTCTTTCAAAGGAACAACCGAAACACAAGTTATGACAATGTTTGCACATGCCGGCCGCGGCGAAGCAAATTATTCAAGTAATCCAACTTTTCTGAATTTTGGTCAGCCCAAGCTTCGTCTGACCTCCTCGCAGGTTTACGAGGAAGATGGTACCCGAACAATTGTAAATACAGTCAGTTCAAGCTACACAGATTATAGTGCCTCGTTCCAGCGACAAGTTTATATTTCTAGAGTGGCAATTTATGATGATAGTGGAAATCTACTTGGAATTGCCACCCTCTCAAATCCTGTTCTTAAAAAAGAAGATGAAGATTTAGCCTTTAAAATTCGTTTAGACATATGATATAATGAACCATGGTTCTCGGAATTGACATATCCACCAGCATAACTGGTTTCGCAGTTCTCGATAAAGACGGGGAACTTGTCTATTCTGATTCAATTGACCTTCGAAAGCATAAAAGCATATTCAAAAAAACAATCGAGATAAAAGAAAAGATACTTGACATTTTTGAAGAGTTTGTGCTAGATTCATTGGGCGATACCATTGAACACATTTATATAGAACAATCTCTACACATGTTCATGCGAGGTAAGTCATCAGCGAAAACC
>Ga0098061_1000090_pt1 | contig 35857 bp, 41 predicted proteins | sample 22_taG_FD_92579 | JGI IMG/M metagenome (GOLD analysis project Ga0098061, IMG submission 92579) | Marine viral communities from the Subarctic Pacific Ocean - 22_ETSP_OMZ_AT15343 metaG | ecosystem: Environmental > Aquatic > Marine > Oceanic | place: Subarctic Pacific Ocean | collected 2015-01-20
AAAGCCCTAACATAGATCGTTTTCACACCATCAGGAGTTGGATAAAAAGTAACTGTATCGTCCCAGAAACTCCACTCCCAAGGACGACCAGACGAAGCAACATCCAGCGGATAATTAAAATCAGCGTCATCGTTTCCGATGAACTGCATCACATGATCGTCGTCTTTCAAAGAAACTATTTCCCGAAGCCCTTGCGAAACGGCATCAGGAGCCGCAGCAATCTGTGCCAGCGTATATGTTTTATCGCTCGCAATGGTATTGAAAGTTGTTGACACATCATAGAAAGGCCAACGTTTTTCGCTGTAAACAATAGTGTCAAAACCTTGACCGATCATAATGTCAAGTGTTTGGTCACTTATGTCGCTGCTATCAATATCTACAACATTCCGAACCTGATCGCGAATTTGTTGCAACGTCATATTGGTAAAAGTCACGATTCAGCCCTCGCCTGATTTGTGTGACCGATACAAAGATCCGACCCGCCGACAGGACGCGCTTTGCAGGGGTTTCCTGCGCGGGTCGTTGCAGAGCAAGATGCAACGGAAGTTTCTTCGATAAATTCAGTGACTCCTGGCATAGGGCGTGATCCCTTAACCTGCCCTGGGGCGTAATGCCCTGGGCGTGTGTCACTTGAACCTGCGGGTCTTGCGTCCCGACTGTAAACCAAAGCTACTTCACGTTGCATTCTTACTCCACTGTTCTGAGGTGGGGGGAAATCAATCCCCCCCCACCTCTAGTTTATTAATCGGTAAGGCCGTACAACATGCCTTGCCGTGACCTATTGGAAGTGGTCAACTCGCCGTAGCACAAGATTTGCGCATAACGAGCATCTTGGTTCGTGGGCCGCACGAATGGTGTCGGCTGGAACCAAGTTTCAGTATGTGCCACAAGCCTGAGGTACTTCGTGTTCAAGAAGAACATTTTTCCGTTCAAGTCTGTGTGGCTGTCGAAGGTGCACGGTGCTCCTTTGAAAAGGAGGTTTTGGAACCCTGCATCTGCAACTTCGGCACTTGTGTACCGAAGGTTTGGCTGAAGCAAAGACTCATACTTTTCGTATTCGTCTTGGTCACTGATGATGATTGTCGGCTGGTCATTACCAACTGAAACCGTGTTGTACATCGTTGACATGGCTACCAAAGTAAGGGCACCGCCTTGGTTGGTCAGTGTTGACCTCCACCAAGCATTGTCAGAATCAGTAGCGTCGATACCTGCAAGTGTACTTCCAGGGCCGTCGTTACCAGTTCCGACAAGACCGTTCAGACCCATAAAGTCTTTTCCGCCGTTGCCTGCACCATTGCTCCAGAACATAGTGTTCATGTTCTCGATAATGGTTTCCTCGGTTTGCATGATCTTGCCTTCGAGAAGGTCAATGATCGCTGCTTCGCCATTGTTTTTTGCTTCCTCAATGCCAGTAATAGTTACGGTCGCTGCATACTGTTTCCAGTCGAACTCAGCGGCTGTAATGCCTGCCTGAGCAGTCGTGTCAATCGTGTCAGCGCCGCTATATGAGCCAGCGGTTGAGTTTGTACCGTAAATGATGGGGACAACGATTTTGGCTCCACCGTTAATGCGCCGAATGGTCTGACCATTGGTAAGCGCATAAAACAGAGGACGAGCCGTAAAAACGTTATCAGCCAACTTAGGTACGTAGTTTTTGAGCGTTGTGCTCAGAATTGCATCAAAATCTGCGTTTCCAGCAGCCATTTGATTCTCCTAGTTTACTGTTGGGCTAATTCTTGTCTCGCAAGGTCAAATGCGTCGTGAATAGAATTAACCGCAGACACAGCACGATCAACATTAGAAGGAGCAGAACCAGGAGTCGCATCGACTACCGCAGCATTACGCTTGTCTTGCACAATTTGTGCTTCTTGTTTAGAAGCTTGGGTTTGACCTAAAGCATTCTCGTAATTGAGATGTGCATATGCAGCGTCAAGGTTTCCAATATTATGTTTCAAAGCGTGAGCATATAGTTCTTGTTCACTAATGTCTGTACCGTACTTATCGCGGATAACGTCCATTTCTTTACGCAAATTGTCTTGTCTTTGCACTCGATTTTGTTCTTCAATGGCAGATTCAACTTTGCGCAAGCGAACTTCATCTGGGTCCAAATCTTCATAATCAAAGTCATCATCGTAACTTGTATGAGTGTTTTGGGTGCCCACGCCTACTCCAAACGCATCTCCTAGAGCGGAAATAGCTGCTTCGGGGTCTGCTTCTAATGCTTGTACTATTGCTTCTGCTTGAGTCAATCTCTCGCGTTCTCGGGCCAACTCTTGCGTTTTACGTGTGTAATCTGCTTGTCGTTGGTACCCACTTTGAAGTTCGTCCAAACTTACACGCTGTTCAACACCGTCAACTTTGACGGCATATCCTTCGGGGTTTGAATTTCCTTCTGAAACGTTTGGAGTGCTGGTATCCAGTTCCATAGCTTCCATGTTGGAATCCTTTCGGGTGTTCCTTAAATATTAAGGATGTTGTGTCCCACTATAGGTTAGGTAACTCCATCCCCATTTGATTCTGTAACTGTGAAAGCAATTCGGGAGGTACCCCGCCTGTTGCTTCAAACACTTGATCTGGTATAGGCCCAGGCTCCATACCGCCAGTCATAGAGGGAGGCGGAGGTTGCTCCGCCCCCCCAGCAGCAGCTTGTTCGGGAGCCGCAGGCTGCTGCATCATAAACTTTTCAGGATTTTTGACCCCAAAACCAAACTGCAACACGTATCTGGCTAACTCGTTGGGATCGATAACGGTCCCAATCAAAGGACCAACTGCGTTCATTAATGAAATTGCCTGCTGTCTGCGGGCTGTTTCATTTAAGGGTTGCGTCGAACCGCCCTCCACTGAGAAATCGTATTCCCCTAAAATGTCATCACGGGTGTAAGCAACATAAAACTTTTCGTCATTTTTGCCAGTAATCCGAACCATCTGAGGTTGAGTCATGTATTGCTGCATCAACTGCAAAATGCGGCGGGCCACTTCCCCAATAGAAATTTCGACTATTGCAAGCTTGTCCGAAGAACGAGCATTGCCAGCATCAGCAATAATGCTGGCTTCCGTAGCCGTTCGCCGTATCTCGGGCATTTGCCCGCGCGCGTACTCAGAAACTCCACTGACAGTATTAATGTCCTGTTCGATAATTGCAGACTGTTGGTAAATCTCTGGAGCTAAAGGAACTTGAGGAAGTGGAGCAACCACTTCCGAAAGGGGCTTGTTCTCATCGACAACAGGGACAAACCGTCCATCTTCTTCAGATTCTAAAGCTTCTCGACCTTCTGGACCGAAAGAACGCTCATGGTAAAGATACTTACGGGCGTAACGCTTCCGATGGTTCACCATCTGAGTACGTGTTTTATTTAATTCTTCTTGTAACGATTCGATTTGCTCCAAATCACCCATTGGGTAAAAAATGTCTGGAACATCGTAGTTTCGCATCATCACAAATGGGTGACCGAATGCGTAGGGTATTTGAGTCGGATCAAGCAAGTAATCTTCGGCTTCGTAAGCGCAGACAGATAGGGTTCGCGCTTCAAGGTCGTAATATTCGAAAAGAGTTACACGATCAACTTGGTCAGCGTAATCGTCACGTTCAGTATCGTTATTCCAACGAATCTTTAGCCCAGAATCGGCTTTGAGGTTTCTGCGTACACCTTGCTTGAAGCGTTTATCACTTTTGACCTCAGACAATGGTCGCACAATTCTTTGCGCAATCCACTTCGCATCGTCCAAACACGTAGCCTCAGGGTCCACAAACATGTCGAAGGGTGAGATGCGTTCCACAAACGGCTGATCTTCAAGAACAACCATTTTTGTATTGGGAAGAGAGGCCATGATGTCCTCATCGGAGGGTAACTCGCCAGCCATAGCAGGATTCGCCACAGCATATGCGTCCACCTCCCTTTGAGATTGTCGCATCTCTGCATCAATTTCGTATTCATTTAACGCTTGCTCTTCTTCAACAAATTTCCAGCCAACCTTAAGCCAAGCGTGCCCCACAATGAGGAAATCTTTTACGCTACGTCTAAAAGGGTTACGATAATCGTGGTGTCTCCAAAGGTAGTTCATTACCTGTTCTACAAATATGGCGCGGTCAGCATCGCCTTCCTGATTAGCGGCAATCGTGATTTTAGGATGATTTATCGCAACAGCGGGACCGATAACATTGACAGTGGAAAAAGCCAAATTAACAGAAATACGATCACTTTTAACTGTGCTAAGCCAACCATCCCTATCCCCCCAATAGGTTTTACCTCGATATATGTCAATCAACCGTCGCCACTTGTCGTCGTACCCTTCATCGGTACGCCAACGTTGAGCTAAACGAAGGCGGGTATGCACCTTTGCGTAACGTTCCGACTTCGTTTCTCTTGCCATTACCTAACCCAACTTTAAGCTCGTTCGGGGGTGTGCCCAGCAGCACGAGCTTCTGCAAGCACCTTGTTCTCTCGCTCCCTCATCGTAAGATGCTGCTCATCTTTGGGCAGCATCGCACGCATGGTTTCCCCCCTAGCGATTGACACTGACTTCAATCTAAGGCGACGATCATACAATTCTTCAAGTTCCGTCATCGGAACGTCCCCCCTACGTTCCTTGACATACTCCACAAATTCTTTGAAAGTTGCCCCGTTAGGGAGAACTGCCACTATCAGCTATTCCGAACAGAACCGTTAGGCTGTTTGGCGGAAGGTTCTACCCGACCATCAGTACCATGCTGATTCCGAGGGGTTTCCCTAATCTTCATCGCAGAAGCCTTAACGCCAGGATGTGCGTTATTGGTACCTTCAGAGATTCGGGCAGGCTGTGAACCGCCAGGACGGGCAGGGCCGTTGTAAAGCTGATTTGTATTCAACTTTGGTTGGGCACCCATTCCTGAGGCATTGTACTTATTTGGTTTGGACATTAAACGCTCCTAGCTAAAAGTCCTTACGTAAGAGTTCATACTGTCCCACGTGACGTGTGTACGCCAATACTATCCGTGGAAATATTATTCTTCGGTATTTGCCGATGCCACCAATCTAACGTAAACGTATCATCCACATTTTGAACATATTCGGGAATAAACGCATGTTTACGCATCTGATTAGCCAACGCCAACGACATAACACGATCATCATGTGGTGAACCTGACATCTGTCCGCGATCATTACGAGTAAAAGTACGCAATTCAGCGAACGTGTACTCATCATGCAAAATAAGCTCTTCATTTTTTAAAGCTTGAGCCAACTCATCAATCATCAAAGGCTTAGAAGTACGAGTAGTCAACCAACCAAACTCCTGTGACATTCTCTGAGTGGACTGATTCAAACTCCGCCGACGATACAAATTAGGGTAACCCAACTGACGAAGCTGCGTAATGGTTGTCAACCCGTGGTTGTTTGCCTCAACGCAACACAAAGCATTCCCATACCACAACCCAACACGATAAACCTCAGTCGCCAACTCGTCAGGAGGAATGCGACCATGCCAGATAGCTGCCTGCTCACCATTCTTGGCATCTATAACCTGAATACAAGAATAATCACCATGACCTAAACCCTCAGCGGTGTCCACCCCAAGGACATACCCACTCCATCGTTCTGGCTCGCTCCAAACGGTCAACACCTGAACTCCAAAACATCTTTTTGAATCTCGTGCATATACCCCGTTTTCCCAGCACTAATGAAATGACGCAAGTTATCGAGAACATCCAAATCGAACACAGGATTTCCCGACCTAACAAACGCCTCCTCAGGGGTAGTCGGATACTCCTGTGCAAGCTGCCAAGGAAGCATTGAAGAAATTTTGCCCTCATACCATGACTCATCGCGATCCTCCGAGGCAGACCAAGGGAAAAACATCGGAGAAAAATTGTTATTCCCTGTTGCCGCACCTGTCCAAAGGTTATGAAAAAAATTACCAGAGCCATTAGCTGTACTTAGGCCAATGATCCGCCCTCCCACGTCAGCTACAGGCTCAATAGATGCCCACGCCTCCTCAGGGTTCGGGAGGAACGCCCACTCATCAACCACAATAAGTGTCGCTGATTCACCACGGGCAGGATCCGAAGCAGAAGGCATCGACGTAATCTGGCTTCCGTTGTCAAACCCCATTCGTTGCTGATGCTCAACCAAAGACTTAGGTCCACGTTCGACCATCCATTCAGGCATGTGCTTATACCCGTACTTCGTTTTACGCAAAAGCAGCACCGACTCCCGCTCTGTCCGCGACAAATCAATAATATTTTGATCGTCCCTAAAAAACGCTAACCAAAATTGGTGTGCAGCAACCAAAGTCGTCCACCCAATCTGACGAGCCTTCAGGGTAAGCGAATACCTATTTGCGGACCATTCTTTAAGAGCTTTCGACTGAGCCTCACGTAAGACAAAAAGAACACGCCCATAACCAGGGTGAGCGATATGCCAATAATTCTCAAGAAAATACTTTTCACTTTTCTGACACTTTCGCCACTCTGCCTCTTGCCGAAGCTCACTCAAACGACCCACTAGCAACCCATATCTTTCCTAAGACGCTCCCAAACAACCCACTGACCCTCGGTCCACGTATGATCAATCGTATTGTAAAGCTGGGAACACTGAGGGCCATACCCCATATTCGCAAGCAACGGAGGAGCCTCCTCCACCTCACTCCCACTAGACCACAGCACCATCACACCGCTGACAGCGGCAATCAGAGCCACCACAGCAGCACCAATCGCTGCAACAATCTTTTTGATCGCCTTCGACCAAACATCCGCCGTTTCCGCAACATCCTCTATCGACATAACAACCCCCTACTGGCATGAATCACACACCTCAATATCTTCCAAACCGCAATATCCCAACGGCTCATCATCCAAAAACGGATCAGTCAGGAACCCAGGCCGCTCACCCATCAACTCAGGAAAATCCTCAAGAACCTCAACCAACGTCCTCCCATCCTGCAACTCCGTCATCCCTCAACCATCCTTAAAGTAATCGCCTCAGCTTCCAACGCAGAAGCAAGTTCCTCATCACTAAAGAGCGAAACGTCCCGCTCATCCTCAACAGCAACCTTCCGCTTCGGAGTGAACTTATCTATATATTGCAAATACAACGAAGCCGCCTTCACATCGCCAGCAGCAGCCTGCTGCCAGAGCGCATCTATGACGCTCTGAACCCTTTCAGGGTTGATGTTCAGTTCCGCTGCACGTCGATCCCATTCTTTAATGAACCGTTGGTCACGTTTAATGCGTCTTACGGAATCTTCGTGGATCTCGTTTTCTCGCGCCCAGTCGCGTTGTGTGGCTGGGGAGCGCTCTGGGCCGCGGAGCAGCCACTCTAATAGTTCTTTCCAAAGTTCTGGCATATGTTTTTCGCCCGTGTCTGGGTCTGCTACCCATCCACGGCCTCCACCGTTCTGTGCCATTGTTATCACCTCTACCTGTATGCGTTAATGTCCCATTCGGACAATAACATATTTGGGACGAGGGGTTCTACTAGTAAACTACCTGGTACCTAGAACTCATCCCCCGCCCCCCAGGCGGGGGATGGTACTAGAACCTTATCGCAGACAGAGCCGAGAAGCAAAAAGAAGCTCCCAAGGCCCCCGTAGCCCCGATTTTAAATCATAAGACGATTTGGCTATGCATATCTATACATGTACATGGGCGAAGGGGGTACCCCCCGAGGGGGGTCGGGTCGCGGGTGTCCATGCGGGCGTTGCTTCGCGCAGGGGATGGACCTCGAACTGGCCTCCAGCGGTGCGCACACCTGCGAAGAATGCCCGTCAGACGGACCGCTGGAAGAGTTGCCAACCGACCGCTGAAAGTTGGGGGGCTTAATTACCCCTTTCTTCGAAAGGGGATAATTAAGTCCCCCAAAGAAAGGAAATCCGATGGCGAAAACCACGGTGGCTGCCCTTGCAGCTGAAGTTGCTACACTCACCCACGTACTTGCTGAGCTTGCTCAGCATGTGCAGGCGATCGAGCAGGCGTTGGAGACCCCAACTCCCGAGCCGAAGCCGAAGCCCTCGCGTAAGCCGAAGGCTGCGAGCGTGAAGGACTCGAAAGCGGCCAAGAAAGAGGCCAACAAGTTGGCCCACCGCCAGTTCAACGCCTTCTACGGGCGTGGCGAAGCTGCGAAGGCGAAAGCTGCCATCCCAGCAAGCTGGCGCGAGAAGGAGTACTACGCCACTCGCTTGGCGGAAATCAGCTAACGCAGGCATGTGTGGGCGGGCGTGAAAGCGCCCGCCTCACGCTTGTGTTTATCCCTTGCGGGTAGGCACAAGCGTGGGGCTAGTTCCCTACTGCACACACGTGGTGTGCTGGTGAGAGAGAGGAAAACACGTGGAAAATTTACGATCCACAGGTACACAGGTGATGGCTCATCTGCTCGGTACACGTGCTGTTGCATGTTTGACCGTTGTGGTTGAGTTTGACACAAACCTGAATGCGAGTGACCACATACCGTCACTCGTTAGGGAGGCCGTCATGCATGAGCTTGGCGGTGACATTAAGGCTGTCGCGTGGTATGAGTCAGGCGAGGAAGCAGCCGTTGAGGGTACACGTATGTATGAGGATGCTCAGTGCATCTTCTACATCTGAGCGTGTAGGGAGGAATATACATGTATGAGTTACTTGGTAAGTCATGCGCGGACGAGGCTGAGTACGACCTGCGCTTGGAGCGATTCCAAGCGTGGGCACGTGCCCATCCGTTTGCGTATCGGACTCCGAACCTGTCGGTTCCAGCGTGCATAACGTATGTGTTCGCTGACCGTTACGAGCCAGGCGAGTGGGAGTTGTTGAAGCTCTTGGGCTATGACAACCCTCAGCGTAGGCTTGGGCGTGTTGAGGAGTTCAGCGAGGATCTCGCGAATGAGATTCCGCAGATCAGGGATCACCGAGCGCGTTCACGTTGGCATGAGGAGGATTACCCAACGTATGCGCTTAGTCGTCAGGCATACTTGAAGGATCCTGCGGGTGTGAACCGTGGGCTGAGATTGGAGGTGTGAGATGGAGGTCTCATACGAGGATATTAAGCGTGATTACGAGCCTAAGAGTGCGGGCTTTTGTGGTCATAAGAGTCATCAGGGCGGAAGTGTGCGTGCTTTCCCGTTGGAGTATTTCTGGCGTGAGGACAATGCCACGATTGTCTGCGATTGGTGTCTCCACGACGCGCAAGCGTGTGGAGACAGCCCTGAGATTGAGGCGTACTCGTTCGAGGAGGAGGAGACACGCTTCTTCATCGGAGGGACACGCTTACATGGGCAGACTTGGTTTGGCAACAATCCTGTACCTGGGTGCACGATGCACCCTGAACCGCCCCACCCGTTTGACGGTGGGCCTAACTAGCGCTGGGAGGCGACTATGAACCTAGAGCAAGAGGAAGTACATACGAGTGTGTTTGGGGTTGAGATATTTGAAGCCCCACTCTCACGTAGGCAGGGGCCTGTGCTTCAGCTAGATGCTGATAAGTGCAAGGACTTTATGCGTGAGCAGACCACTCTGGTTTATGCGTGGATGCATGCTAAACGCGTGGAGACATTCTTCGACGCAGACAAGCCTGAGCATGAGGACCGTTGGTGGAACACACCTATGCCGAGTGGGGAGATGTCGATGGCTACGCTTATGCGTGGGTCAGCGGCTAGGGACATGTTCTGGCATGTTCACCCTGACACGTATGTGGCGTTTACTGGGGATGTTGATCCTCCGCACTCGTTCTACGTGTATGACGGGCTTAATGGCACTCTTACACCGAGAAGAAACTGGAGGTAGGTACATGTTTGGATCACCCGTAGACGATTACATCGACTGGGATGACGTGGATGACCGTGGACGCTTGACGGAAGAAAACTTCTGGCAGGCTGTCGCGGACATGCACGATGGTGAGGTCAACGAGTTTAGCGACCGTGACCCGATGGAGTTTATCTAGGCTAGGCGTGTGGGGGCGAGCTTCGGCTCGCCCTTACACGTGAGTTCATGCTGTAGGCGTGGATTCACGTGTGAGGTTACCCACCGCCTCACTGGTGACTCATCACAGGTGGCTGTGATGGGTTAGTTACTTTGTATAGGTGGCATAGGGGAGGATGTTATGTCTGGTTTAGCCATGTTTTGTTTTGGTGTGGCTGCTGCGTATGGGTCGATGCTGTTGATGGTGCATTTGCCTATGTGGTTGCAGGACCGTAAGCGACGTAGGCATGTTGTTAGGGGGCGTTCTTATTGGGATGCCATTTTGTTGGAGGATAGGCGTAAGCGAGAGACAGGAGAAAGTTATGAGTTATAACGGTTGGACGAACAGGGCCACGTGGGCGTGGCAGTTGCATATGACTAATGATCAGGGGCTACATGATGAAACGCGTATGCAGGTGCTTGCTGCTCTCATAGATGAAGGTGAACACTATCAGGAATACGGATGGTGTAGGCCTGCGTCTGAGGTTGTGGTTAAAGCCTTGAAGAACGGGTTTTGGTACTGGTCGGATATGCATGGGGATGGTCAGTTTCCGTGGATGGCTAGCATCCTCAAGGATGTGGGCGACCCGTTTGACATCGATTGGGATGACATAGCGCCACATTGGTATGGCCCTGACTGGGACCATGACTCGCAGTATCTGTTTGATGCGTATGGGTGGTGGGTTGCATGAGGGAAGCTCACCCGAATGCTGCTGAAGTTCTCATGTACACGGGCGTTAAGTATTGCCCTAATGAGGGTGTGAATGATAAATGTTATTTTATTCACACGTGTGTGGAGTACACGATTGACCAAGAGGGGTATTATGTACCTGTGGAGGAAAATTAAATGCTAGAGAAGGAAATACGTTTAGTTGAGTGGGGCGAGGGCCATTTGCGTCGTGTCCCTGACTTGTGGACGAAAAAGGACATTGAGGATGTGTCTCTTGCCCGCGATTTAGACGTGGATACTTGGATTCACAAGTTTGAAAGCTTCCCTGAGCGTGTGTTGGTGGGGTTCAATGAGGAATCTCGCTGGCTTTCGTGGGAAGTGTGTGATTGGTTGATGGAACATGATCTCTGGGACTTTACTCGGGGAGGGAGGTATCAGGAATATGCAGATTGATATGAATACGTTTGAGCAGACGCTGACACGTCGAGCCAGGTGTTTGATATGCAAGAAAGTTGAGTACGTGACAGTCAAGGTTAAGGACTGGGACCGTTACGTGAATCAGGGGCTAGCAGTTCAGGATGTTTGGCCTGACTTGTCGGCGGATGAGAGGGAGTTGATAATTTCTTCTCAGATCCCTACCCCGTGTTCGGTTTGTTGGGATAAATACATGCGAAGCGAGGAGGATGAATAGGATTCACACGTTTGAGGTATTTCTTCTTTTTAATATTTTCTGAACGAAGTGAAGAAAATATAAAAAAGAAGAAGAAAGAAAATTTTCTGATTCTTTAAGAGCGCAGGGAGGCGCTAAGCAAATGCAAAACATAGAAACAAACGTAACAATTGAGGGCTACCAGATAGAGGCTTGCATCGAGGATTATGTGCAGGACGCAGGTCTGGTTCGCAAGGGCGAGGAACTCGCTGATTACATGCGTGACAGCCTGTCCGACCACGGTGTGTTGACAACAGACGATCAAGATGCCATTTGGAACATGATCGACTACTACGTGGATGACGCTATAGGTAATGCTCTGGGTGATTACTTTTCATACGGTAATGGTTCAGACGACATTTCACGGGCAATCGAGAGTGATGTTCCCGCTTGGTTGCAGGCGCAGTTGACGGACATACCCACTAACACAGATAACCGTTGCGAGTTGGGTAGGGCGTTTACTGATGCGGTAAACACTGTAGTCACGACTACGGACACCAATGTAGAGTGGGCGACCAAAGTTGAGGCTTTGGAGGCTCGTGTGTATGCGTTGGAGGAAGTGATCTATGCCATGCACAACACATGGAACGACCTGAACCCACACAACGATGAACCCCATCCTGCACGGAATGGTCGTTCGGAACGTGAGAAGTACGCTTCTGCTCTAAAGACCAACAGGGCTTCTGAGCAAATCATTGAGGCGTTGAGCTAATGACCGTAAACAGAAAGGAGCGAGGCATGATATGCCCTCGTTGTAAGCGAAATGTGTTGCAGCGAGAACAAGCGTTTAACGCTTTATCTCGCAAAGACAACCAAACATATGTGTGTTCCCCATGCGGTGAGGACGAAGCTGTCCTTGACTGGCTTGGGCAAGCACGCGACTTCTGCCACTCGATCCCGTGGCCTGTCACTCACAGGCTTAGAAGTTTCATGGATTTGGTGAGCGAATGAAAGCATACACCGAATACGACAAACACGTGATGGCAACAACCATCACTGGTCGCATGATGAAATGCATGGAGGAGCTTGTGCAGTACCAAGTTGACCTCCTTATCAGCGAGGAAAACGAGTGGTTCATGGAGCTACTTGATGCACGTATAGATGAACGCCTACAAGCTAGGTGAGTGATCGGGGCCAACCCCTTCCCTCGGGGGTTGGTCCTAACCACTTACTTGCAAGTCGCAGGTAACTGGCACCGACACAGGAGGTATGTGTAATGGTGACAATTGATAACACAAATGGGGAGCACAATTGGCTCTCATCTCTGGGGGCCAAACTCAAAGAGATGGGTTACGAGCTTGATGATGCTTCCATAGCGGATGCATTGAAGGAGAAGGGATATGAGTATCCGATCCCTGAGCTACGTGAGGTTCCCGAGCGCGAAGAGGTTGCGCCAGGTAAGGAGCTAGCCAAAACCACGTGCATGAATGCCGCCAGAATTATGGGTGGCGACTTCAATGTGGATTATGCGCCAGCAGGATTCACGGTTAGGGGCACGGACAGGCTTGTTGTTCCTCGTTACACGAGGGGCGAAAAATCAGGTAAGCCGACGTTCCAATTCATTTACCGAACGGACACCGAAGATACGTTAGGTGTTGTTTCGGGGGCTTATCCTGCACGTGATGGTTACAACCACATCTATCAGACGATGGAGCTTATGTTCCCTGAAACTTGTACTGGTATCAGTCTGTTCGGGGCAGGTGAGCGTGCGGTTATAGCTCAAGAGTTGGATGATCCCATCGATTTGGGTGGGGGCGATCTTATTCAGCCTTACTTGTACACTCGTATGTCTTTGAATAGGCAATGGGCGACCCAATGTATACCTAAGCTTTCTCGTCTTTCGTGCGAAAATGCTTTAGGTAGCTCTGGTGCGATCATCAGCGTTAAGGCAACCAAGAATCACGACACACGCTTAACTCTGCAAGCAGAGATTATGCGTGAGAGTATGAACCAAGCGCAAGCTATGCAGCGCATGGCTTTCGTGATGAAGGACCAATCGTTCACTGAATTTGCATTTAACGAAATGGTAAACGAGTTGATCCCTGTGCCCGAATCCGACCATCAAGCTTCGCATACTCGCAGAGCAAATAAGATTGCGGCTTGCAAGCAAGCATGGCATCAAGAGATGGAACGCTCTACGGATTCATCCAATATGTGGATCGCGTACAATGCGGTTCAAGGTGCAGAGCAACACGTGATTAACTCGCCCAATACCCTGATAGATGAGAACGGTCAAAAGTACCGTGACCAGTCTGAGGGGTTATCCAAAGCTCTTGCTGGCAAAACGCCTCTTGCGGATGAATGCGAGAATCACTTAATCAAACTACTCGGCGGTCCTGATCGCTATACTGAACTCGCAGCAGCGGTTTAGTAGGTCGTGTACCGCCTGAGTGTACCTCCCACGTTTGGGCGGTATGCAATGGGGGTGGGGAGGTTTTCCTTTCTCCCTCCTCACCCCCTCCCCCATAGGGAGGGTTTATGAAGAAAGATTCATACGGTATTCAGTGGGGGGCCGAGGACTTCGAAAGACACGGCTTCATCGCTACTTATGCTCTGGGAGGTTGCAGGTGCGACAAATGCATCGAACGTTGGGAACGTTGGAATCCCTCAAGGCCAGAGATTTACCAAGTTAGACGTAAAGTAATGAAAATGTAACATTTAGCAGGAGGAATCTTGTTGATGGGACACTAAACTCAAATGGTACCTAGAACACAACGACCACAGAAAGTGGTCGTTGGTACTAAGTACAGGGGGCTATATGAAATACTCACTCCATAGAACAGGGGATGGACGCTGGGCACACACTTGGGTGCGTCAATCCGCTATCAAAACAGCAGACATGTGCCTAGAACGTCTGCGTACAGACATATACAACTTGACGGATCGACAGGAAACGGATGCGACAGCATTCGGTACAGCTTGTCACGCAGTTGCCGAAGATGCCTTAAACGCGAAGATGAACGGGGCCGATGAACCCCTGTCTGCGCTACAAGGGGCATTCGAATACTATTGGGAACAGGCCGAACCAACCGTAGACCAGTGGCACAAATATTCGCCATCGGACATGGTGCCTATGGGTCACGAACGCCTCGCTATGTGGCACGAAGAGGTTTACCCAAACGTGAACCCCATAGCGGTTGAAGAAGATTACAACAAGGTGCTTTTCGAGGATCACGAACGCATCGTTCACATGAGAGGGACGATAGATCTAGTTGAAAATGATTGCCTGTGGGATTGGAAGTTTCCCTCACGGGATTACTCAAGAAACAAATGGGAATACGAACGTTGGGATGTGCAATCAATCGCATATTGCTGGGCGAGAGGTATACCGAATTTCCGATTCGGGATTGTCCACCCTAAAGGTGTTTCTTATATCGATTTAGAACGCGACGAAAGCCACACACAATGGCTTCGCGAAAAGGTCTTGGCACTCTGCCAATTCGTTGAGAAATCACAAGCGGGAGGCCCGTGGCCTCTCGGTGACAACGGTTGGTGGTGTTCTGAGAAATGGTGCCCAAATTGGGCACGGTGCAAAGGAGCTACATAGGAGGTAGCCAATGGCTTTTAAGCCAGAAGAACGAGCTTCAATAGAGGCTCAAGTTATATTGAAAGGCGCTGTTGAAATAACGTCAGCGCAAATATCATCGGGTAGCGTTGATCCGAACGAGGATATTTACGACACTCTTGACCTTACGGCCAAGGTGCTTGTGAACATCCTTACGGACACGAAGAAAGGCTTGGGAGTTGCCGTTGAAACGGTAGCGGCGGAAACAATTGCCGCAGTATTCCCTGGCGCGACTACTGAACCCGTTGCGAACACTCAAGCCGCTTCGTTTAAAGGCGGCAAGAGCAGCTACATAGACGACAGCGAATATGCGCTCGTGCACAAGCTTTGGCTTGCTGAACGAGCAACTGGTGTTGACTATGGGTCCAAGGACTCCATGTTCATGGACAACCAAGCTATACGCAAACTCTTCCAAGGCGGTAAACGAGAGTTTCCCGAAGATTACTGGGCAGAGAAAATGCGTGGACAGACAATCCCCATAACCAAGAATGGGAAATGCGCCCTTGGTGACTTCAAAATCAAGAAGGGTGTAAGCGTTGACGCTGACGGCAATGCGTTCCTGGCTCAAGGAGAGGGAAACCATCCCCTTGCAGGCATGAGCGGCTATTTTGGCGGACTCGTCAACAACTCCCCGTTTAACTGGGGCGAGCGACCCGATCCTTTGGATCCCCAGAACTGGTTAGCGGGGGTTTAAATGGTTGAGCGCATCAGTGTTGAAGATGCGCTTCGATTGGTGGGTCAGAAGGCGGAAGTTTCCGCCTCTGACCCCAAGGTCGAAGTGGAGGGAGTTTCTACCAACGACATCAAGCGACTGTTTACACCAAAAACAGAGCAGATGCAGAGGATGCGAAGCGACCTGAAAGCTGGAGGCGAATGGCAATTTGGTATTCGCGCTTTTGATGATGTGACACTTGGAGGTGCCAGACCAGGCAATTTGCTGACGCTCATAGGTAAAACCCACACAGGGAAATCCCTGTTAGCGATGAACATGGTTGCGAGGAATCGCAAACATCGGACGCTATGGGTATCACCTGACGAAACAGAATCCATGTTTTGGGGGCGTTACGCAGCTATACGCTTGGAAGTAGGGCAGAAAGAATGGATCAGTCGCCTGATCCGTGAAGATCCCGTAGCATGGGAACGTACAAGTGAAATCATTGCAGAAGAAAGCAATTTACATTTTGAATCCACTGGTATGTCCGTGGATGATCTGGATAAGGCTTTACGCATAGCCACGACACAACTTTGGGATGGGCAGCGTCCAGAAGTACTTATCTACGATTATCTTGAACTCATTCGAGGAGGAGGCGCTGGCGATGCAGCTAGCGTCCAATCCAAGATTGAATCCTTTAAACAGCTTGTGTCTGACTGGCGCATAATAGGCATAGTCATTCACCAATCTGGCAGAGGAGCAGGTAGCCGCGGACAAGCAGGAGGCATCGATTCAGGCAGATTTGCCTCCACAAGTGAAAGCCACTTCGTTATAGAAACGTGGAGGCGATGGGATGACACCAGTCTTGACGAGGACACCCGTCGCTACTACGAGAACGAAGTTAGCGTAGGCTTGTGGAAGAACAAGGCAGGCGAAGGAGAGAAAGCTGAAGTAAATCTCACGATTGACGGAAGCGGACGCCTCTTAGAACCTGGCGTGACATGGGAGCAGATGAGCCTTGAGTGAAGCATTTTTACACTTATTTGAAGGTTTCCCTTATGCCTATGGTACGGATGCTGGCGGATGCGCTTGGGTGTCGGTTAATTCAGACACCATTGAAGCTCACATAAACGGGAAAGCCATGATCGGCATTTACCCAATGGTTTATGATCCCGATAAAGAAAATCATGGACCCGCTGGGTTTGTGACGGGCAGCGACAACCGTCCTGTTTATCCAGACATGAAGCCATCCCTATGGAAATGCAAATGGGGCGCAATCGACATAGACGAAGGAGATAATTCTCGGATCTATGCCGAAAACGTTGTGACCGTATTGCAGGCTCTGGATATTGTTGGCTGGATAGAAATGTCCAGAAGTAAAGGATGCCACGTGTGGGTATTCGCCCAAGAATGGACCGAAGCACCCACAATGCGAAGAGCGTTGTTGGCAGCTTTGCAACTTTCCGAAGCCGAATATGACGCCGTGTACCCTAAGCAAGACCAACTGGAAGGCCCACCTGGGAACTACATGCGAGTTCCGTATGGTGGAAAACGTCCAGAGGGTCGGCAGGAAGTGCTCGATCCCAACGGGTATCCAATGGAATTGTACGATTTTCTGCTGGAAGCATCGCAATCCAGGGTTCCACTGTCAGCGCTAGAAGTAGCAGCAGGTTTATGGAAGCCACCTGTAGAGAATTTGCCTCCCGAAAGAACTTATAGCCGAACGCCACTCATGCAAATGGACGGTACTCGGTTGCGAGGGATTGCTCGGAGAATGTGGGAAGATGGACCCCATCCTTTCTACAGTCAATCGGGTGCAGGTAAGGGCAGGCATGGTTTTCTCAATAGGTTCGCTCGTGCCATGTGGGAAGCAGGGTATGCTCAGTCTGACATTGTGGCATGGACGACTAAACTAGATTCCCAGTTGGGAAGCTGGTGGTCAGAAGGGCCGAAGTTCCAAGGAAGGCCAGATGCCCAAAGGCAAATCGAAAACGTTGTGTCCAAAGCCCGTGAAACCGCATCCATTAGATGAGCCATTGATGGATGACTTTACGTTTGTTGTGCATGGTCGCCCCGTACCTAAGGGGCGGCCACGCATGACGCGTAGGGGTCGCGTTTACACGCCTAAAGAAAGCATTGAGGCAGAAGAACACATAGCCGAAACTATTAACGACATACTCGCAGTAGAGGATGTTTCCGCTTTTGATGGTCCCGTTAGTGTGACCATGATCTTTGGGAAAGAATCCACAACTGTGACTATCAAGGATTTAGGGGAAATCTCTAGTCCACTTAGGGGCGATATAGATAACTATATTAAATTGCTTTTAGATGGCATACAGCGTTCACCCTTGATCCATAACGATAGGCAGGTCCACCACGTAGATGCGGTGAAAGTATGAGCTTTGCAGATAAACCATTTGGTGTGCGCATACAGACAATGGGCGATATCGCTGAACGACGATTCGAGGAAGAATCTCCTGTGAAGTGGGTCCGATACGGTCTGTGTCGTCCGCCCATCAATATGTCAGCCTTGCCTGCGCAACTTCGCTACACACCTGACTACCTAACAGCGCAGGGATTAGTGGAAGTGCAAGGGTTAGGCAGAGATCAAATATTAAAAGTTAAACACGAAAAACTTGAAGCGCTCAAATGGTGGGAAAAAGTACACCCCGTTTACTTATTTGTGTACGATTCCCACAAAGACCGCTCATCCATGCTTACCCTTTCGGAAGTCCGAAAGAAATGTAAATTATCTGAAACGGACGAGTTTCCCGAAGGAAAAGCATATTACGCAATAAAATCCTCCCTATTATGGGAAGATGTCGAAGAGAGTATTTCCTAAAGACACGCAAGAATCTGGGTGGCTGTTCGACTTAGCGAACAGGAGACACCCTAAAGTGCCTTCAACGGAAATACAGGCAGTAATGGAAGCCTTACCACACACGGAACCGCTAAGACCTTTCCGATATACTGCCAAATTCGAAGCCCCAATCAAAGAAGCGCTTGCAGCGCTCGAAGATTGGGAACTCGAAATAGTTATGTTGCTAGCTTTCGAACAACTGAGCTTAAGAGTTGCTGGGCGCATATTGGGAATACCCAAGACAACTCTTGCTCGGAAACGAGACACAATATACAAAAAGCTAAGAAAAGAATTAAACACAAACGAGGAAATACGGGAGCATTTACTCAATGGAACTAGACGGAATAATTCAACCTGACACATGGGACGAAGCAATAGAACTTTGCGGGAGCCGTGTGATTCAGTACATAAAAGACGGGGTTCAGCACCCTTCCAATAAAGGAGGTGCGGCCCTAAGTTTGATTCGGGGGGAGTTCGATGACTGTATGTCAAATGCATACGGAAACGAGATCTCCTACCCAAGTACAGAAATGTTTGATTGGTGGACTGGATTCACCATCATGTGCGTTCAGGCAGCAGACTGGCTACTCAAAGGCTACGAAGAATTTGATATTCAGAGATCCGTAGACGTTGTGGGCCAATACAAATACGTTACTGGGGCAAGTCACGTTTCGAGGCTTGGTCACGATGGCGTACTAGTGCACGTTGACTATCAAATAGAAAGCCTTGAAGGAGTGGCACTTGCTTCCAGTGAATTTTCTGGAGGACAAGACTTAACTCCTGGGCAGATATACGCGTGGACCCAAAATGAATCCATAGAGCTTGTAAGATGGGCGCTGACGGGGATGATGGTTAGTTGGGGATGCTGGGACTTACCTTTAAGGGAGGTAGACGATGAAGAAATCGTGTAACGGAAAACCGTCTGCGAGTAATTACGGAAACGGATGTAGATGCGCCGACTGCCGAGAGGCGTGGCGCATCCACTCTGAAGAAGATCGGGTTTCTAAACGGAAATCCACTGGCAGCAGGGATAAGCCTTTAGTTTTCAGTGACGCATTCACACGCGAGGAGATCCTGAGGGCAAGGGGATGAAAACTAAAACGTGTTATAACCCTGAATGTACTGAAGAAAACCCTCAACCACTAGAAAATTTCCACAAACAGAAAACAGGAAAATTTGGGCGACGTTCGCGTTGTCGCGTATGTCATAACAGATATGCACGAGAATACGAAGCTTCCCGAGGTTACGAATGGCGGAGAGCTAAAGCTTTGCGCCTAGCGTATGGGCTAAGCCTTGAAGAATATGACACGTTGTTTAAAGCCCAAGAGGGCAAGTGTGCAATATGTAAAGGCACAGACAGCAAGCACCCCATAAGCGAATTTCTTGTAGTGGACCATTGTCACGAAACAGGCAAAGTTAGAGGCTTGCTCTGCAATATGTGCAACAGGGGTATCGGTTTCTACCTAGATGACGCTGAACGTTTACTTCATGCAGCCGTTTACCTAATGGAACACAAATTTGGTTGGCGTAGATATCAGTCATCCATTAGCGAACAGGCACGCAAAATCAATTCAGTAACTGTTGCAAATACGTAACTGTGGATAGGGCTATTGTCATAGTCCCCATTCTCGGATTCATGCCCGAAAGCCATTGCGTGCTCGAACGGTAAAACAATTAATATACCTAAATCGTTTTCCGCCCAAGACGCATGGGAACCATCGTTAATGTCGAATCGGCCCGCTCGTAATTTAAGCTGATTGTAAATCTCTTCAGCTATTTCGTCACCTTCGGACTCAAGCCATTGATCGAAAGCTTCCTCAAAGGCTTCCTCGTCCATGTTATGAGGCGACTTTCCCCTTAACGAAGGTCTTAGCAACGGAAATCGCGGCAGCCATGCCTGCGACAGCGGCAGCTTTAACGCTTGCCAAATCCGAAACAACGAATACGCCAAGAAACGACTGCGCGAATGTCCAAGCAGCGCGTTCAAGTGTGTCTTTTATACCGTCCACAAATATCTCCAAGTGACAGGGCCGACAACGCCATCGACCTTAATAGGGTACATAGACTGGAACTCTTTCACGGCAGCCTTAGTGCCATTACCGAATATCCCGTCTACTGCTAGCTCTGCGTTGATGCGTTGGTTCAAACGTTTCTGTAAAGTAGATACATTTGTTCCCCGCGCACCCTTTTTTAAGGCTTTGCGGCGAAATTCCAACCCAATTGATTCCATTTCGTCCAACCTGAACTGCCAAGTATGGGCAGTAGGCTCATCCTCTTGTACAGGCATACCCGCTTTAATCCAAGTAGCCAGTTGATCGCCAGGGCAATATGTTGTGCCGAAATCTCTATGACATTTGACCCACAGGTGGTCGCCATACTTTTCGCGCATTTCCCCTATGACGTTAAGGATTGCCTCCTTCCCGACTTCTGTCAGATCATCTCCAGAACCGATATAGGAAACAGAAACAGTATTGTGATTGTGGCTTTTCGTGGCAGCACCACGGTGCCAGCCACGGCCTTCAAACACTTCCCCTGTTTCTCCTGAAACAAGCCAATTGTACGCGATAGAGCGCCAGCCACGTGTTACCACGTGATATCTGTCGTGCTGTCTAACGCGGTCCCAAGGGGACTGAGAAGAACCTGTGGTGTGGTGAATAACCACGCCGACAGGGATGCGACGAAACTCACTCAAACCTTGGCCTGAGTTGAGAGCACCCCATTCTCCTCTACTGACGTATTCCATACCTATAGGTTACTCTGTCCCTACCGTTTGCCAGCGTCGATACGCTCAAGCTCTCTAATGGCCTTAATTTCGTCACGCTTACGATACGTTCTGCCACGCATTTCCATTTGCTGTTCATATTCAGTATTAGTTCTTACACCTAAACCAAAGACGAAACTTGCCCAAGTGGAAAGCCAACGTTCCTGATAGCGTTTTTCGTCAGGAAATAAGCGCCTTGCCTGACTAAACGGAGGCATCGACTGCGCCATAGCGTGTAAATGGGCATCCTGCATCGCCCACTCCCCATCGGGAGTGCGGCGAGCAAACCCCATACCTTCAAGCATTTTCATCCACCCTGGGATAGCTGTAAAAGCAGATGGAACATACTCGTAACGGCCATCAAAATTATATCCCTTCCAAATATTTCTCTTGAAACCTGCTTCAAGGGGGGCTTTTATGAGAGGGGTAACCATCGAAAAAGCTGCACTCAAACCTTCTCCTACACGTTGCTCAGGAGTCATATCGCCCTTAAACATGGGATTAACCACGTCGTAGAACGTCCTCATTGGCAAATCAGGGGCAAAAAACAAGCTAGACCCTGCGCCACCCTGCCCAAATGCCTCAATATCGGTAGGCACACCACCCTGCCTGAGCAACCATTCAGGCAAAACCTGGCTTTCACGAGTACCAGGTTCCGCTTCCATCGCCTGCATACCCTGCATGTAACGGTGGAAAGGCACAGGGTTAACCCCATATTGTTCTATTACGAGAGGTATAGCCCTACGCGTCCATGTGTAAAACGGAATAATTCGTTTTATTCCTTCGCGTTCAAACTTGGAGAGATCATCGTAATCAAAATGGAATTTATATATGTCATCGAACGCTTCAGTTAAAGTCGCACCATTCGCAAGACGATCAAAACCAATCGTTCCACGCAAGATAGTTTCAGCCTTAACGTTTACTTTCCTCATCCCTATCAGAGCGAAGTTAGAGGAATTGAAGGGATTTAACTTTTTGAAAGCAACTTCACGACCCGCTACATTAATGGGCTGTCTCGTATCCCTAAACTCCATACCCGCCTGACCAGGACCAAACGCCCCAGCCTCATTCAACTCGCGCACGTAAACTAAATGTTCCTGCGGAACATTACCCTGAGTTCTTATTAATTTATCTAAATCCCTTTGCGAAGCGCGCCCCACTTGAACTTCACGCTCCATGATCACACGTTTATACGCTTTCATAAATTGCGAATAACGCACAGGGGAAACCCCAGCAAGCCAATTCATAAACATGCCACCGTACATGTTCCGCATTATGAAACCAGGAGACATAATCATGTATCCCTTGAGCACGTTATGAGCCTTATCGTAATATTTCAAAAACCCACGAGAACCGCCTTTGCCCCTGTAGGTGTCAGCGGCAAGCATGGCTTCAACAACGTCTGGATGACCTTGGGAACGAACGCCGACAGGTCGCCAGCCAGCGCGGAAATTCTGATCCAAAACATCTGCCGTAGCAAAATCCCTAATCATTGGATCTCCGAAACGATTTGTAAACATCAAATCGTTTGCGGTACCTAGAATTTCTTTGGCAGTAGAATATTCTTCAGAACCAAGTAAATCAATTATTAAATTGATTTCCTTGGTATCTTGAATAGCTAATTCCCTGACTGACTTATCCAAACTATCAACCCATTCAATATAAGTTTTTAGTTCCGCAAGTTCACTATCCTGTAAAGCAGCAAGATCATTAACGCTTCTAATCGGTTGCCCCTGAGGGGTCTCACCAGCAATCCTTGTTCGTAAGCGCTGAACAATGTCACGAGCCTCACGGAATTTAGTTATTCGTTCCCGTGCTTGCTCCAAAACAGTCGCAGCCGCATCGCGCCGCTCCTTGCTCGAACTCAACCACCCAGACTCAAGCATCTCTGGAAACAATTCAGGTTCCGTAATCCCTTGACTAATCAAATACTCATCAGGATGCTTAACAAATTGCGGGAACTTGTCATCGCGCCCCAAAGCAAGCAAACGCTCAATAGATTGCTCCATCTGCTGTTCAATCAAAAACATGCTTCCAGCGATTTCCCGTTCCTTATCTATCGCCGTTTCCAACAAACTAGGAATCTGAACTGAATCCTTGACACTTGTCGGCGCATTCTCAAGCGCATGGCGCGCTTGTTTGTTGAAAAACGCCATATAACGTTCAGCATCAACCATGTTGCCCATAGTGACTTGATCCCACTCACCCGTAGGGGAAGCCCTCAACAAATCTCCGACTTGAGCATTTGCATGTATAGCCAACGGATTCGTGGGAACAACATTTACAAAATAACTTTCTAAAGGAGCTTCCACACGTCGTGGAGCGTTAAAGTTTCCAATTTGTTCGGGATTTGGATCACCTTCCCACCCGCGGAAACCCTGCGCTTCCCCTAAATTGAAATCGTCAACAAATGGCGTGAGAGCATAATTGTCAGTTTTATTTGCCCACGCAAAACCCGAATACCCATCCGCTGCCAACGACAAATGAAATTGCTCAAAAGCTTTAGAAATTAACGAATCCTCAGGGAAACCAGCCAAATCGCTCCTAATCAAAGCTTTTGACATTGTTTCCATAGAAGAAAAAGCTTCACGCATTTCCTCAGGCGAAGCACCTCGGGCCATCAACTGCCCTAAGAACTGTTTCGGCAGACCACGACCAGCTTTTTGCTGACGACGCGCTTGCGTAATAAAGTAATTATTGTAAATACCCCGCCAAACATTTAAAACATTTTCCGCAGCGCCCTCATGTGCAGTCATAACTGCTTCAGCCCAATTCTTATTGGTGGTCGCACTCGTGGCATTTAAGTATTTAGAAATTAAAGAATCTATGTCATCCATCTGAGTAGGCGTTACTTGCACCAAAGATCCCAAACCACCTGGCCGTTGGAAATGTTTCCCTCTCCACAAATAGTGATCTCGCCAACCTATGAACAACATTATCTCTTCAAAAACAGATCTAGTCATCCCAGGACGCTTAAACTTATTTGCAATCTCGGGAGTGCGTTCCCAAACTTTTGCTAAACGCACAGAATTAACAGATGCACGCACAGGATCAAACCCCGATCCGAGAGCACCCACACGACTATCAGCCGAAGCAAGAGTCCAAGGTTCACCATAGGTGCCAAATTTATGGCCGACACCCCATTCCTGTGCCCATTGATTACCAACAGCAGGATCCGCCCAAAGCTCCTTATGGATTTCCTTTAAAGTTAAATCGCGGACATCGCCAGTACCATCAACGGCAACCCAAGAATACTTTTCCCCACCAGCGGGAGGAACCTTACTTCTGTCTACAAAACCACGCCTAAACAAAGCTTCATAAGCATCAACATTCACCGTATAGGCAGAATGATTACGACCCAAACCCCTTGTTGCTACCGTGTATTTTCTTCCTGTCAGCGCAGGATCTGCGAAATTCAAAAGATCGTCAAATGTATTTCCATCAACACGATTAAGCATGTCTGTTGCTATTTCGCCCAGCGTTGTGATCCCTCGCAAATAAGGAGGAATCATTTTTGCTACTTCACCTTTGGCTTCTTGAGCTAAAACAGCTTGGTACTGAGTCCCTTCGGGGCGAACCATAGGGTCGCCCCTTCTGGACCCAGACAAAACTTCACCCGCCGCCCGTGTCTGCGTGTCAGGAGACATGCCGCGAACCCTTTGGTTTGCGGCAGCTTCCATCCACGGATAAACGCCGTAAATACGCAAAGGGGTTTCCCCGCCCACATTCATCACATATCGGCCAAATTCGTCTGGATCAAGAGTCATAGGCCCAGGCGTAGAGGTTAAGGGGTAGCCAAGGGGGGCGTAACCGTCAACAGCAACCGTGTAATTAGCAGCAGAACCATCAACCCAAGGCACATCAGCGACACCGCCGACACCACCCACGCGACCAAAAAACATTCCTGGTTGTTGGATATGTGGCGACTGAGCCGTCGCGCGCGTTTCAACACCATGTCCTCCCGTTTCTGTTCTGAGTAAATCAAGCAAATTCTTTCGATCCATACCCTCAGTTATTTCTCCTGCGTTGGGACCGAGTAAACGAACAGCTTGAGCTTTTAGAAGCTCATCGCTGTTCGCTGCATGGAATGGTAAACCAACAAGTTCCGCCATCGATTGTGTGCGATCCTCAAGCATCGAAGCCAAAGGAATACCATCACTGGAACGGAGAAAATCTGCTTGCCCTATGCCAGTGTGGTGAGCGATAAAGTTTTGCCAACTCCCATACTTTCCACGTATACCCAAAAGCCTGTCGATTTGGGCAATTATTTTTTCTTCAAGGTCGATATCGTTCAACTTAAGAGAACGACCGTAAGAATCCAATATGTCTTGCATTTGACGTGAGGGCACATAGCCCAAAGCGTCAAACAAAGACTTAAACCGTCCAGTGGAATCCAGATTCTCAGCAGCCGCCACAGCATCTTCTGTCGCGGCCTCAGCAACTTTTCGTGCTTGTGCAGCTTTAATGTTTTCAGCAGCAGCTTCAGCTTGTGTTGCAGCCGCTTTAGAAACAGCCGCAGGTGGCTTAAGAGGTTCACCCTCCCTAAATTCCCTGCGGACTATGTAGGAAATCCATTCAGGTTTCTTTCTGCCCTTGGGTTTCGGTTCCCCCCAACGAGCAGCAAGCTCTTCTCCCATTTCCCTTAATTCGTTTCTAGGAAGCTGTTCGAGTTCCTTGCGTCTAGCTTTTCTTGTAATTTGAGGTGCAGGAGCCGCTTCAGGGGTTTCTCTGCCAATGTTGGCGAGCCATTCCGTTGCATCTTGCCCTTGCCTCTGTATGTCAAATAGAGAAGTCTCATCTGCTTCAGGGGCTTTTGGTAAATCTTTTCGAACTTCTTCTATCGCCTCTAAGAAATCATCCGCAGTACGTTGATCACGTGTCGGTGTTTTCGATGGAACTGTTTCGCCTGCCTCGCCTCGGGCAAAAGCTGCGTCGATTTCTTCTCTTTCTAAAGCAGCCTTCTCAGTCTCAAGCCTCTTCCCCCCACCTTCGACATATTTCTTACTGGAAGCCCCCAGTTGCTTAGAACCAATAACCTCATCACTAAGCCCCAACATGGTTTCATCTTTAGCCTTGTACCCACCTTTCGTGTATTGGGTATCAAAACCAGCGTTATATCTTGGCTGTCGTTGACCATGATGAACAGTTACGTTGGTGAAACCATGTTCTTTCAAGAAATCTTGGAACGCTCTGTCAGCGCCAGTTGGCTCATCACCGACATGTATCGGAGTATCTCTGTCCAAAGCAAGAATTTTTTGTTCAGCCTCTTCACCCAATTCTTTAAAGCCATGCTTGCCTGTAGCACCAGTCAACATGCGGGGTTTAAGACCGCCCTTGTAATGTACTCCTTCCTCAAGTTTGTCAACAATGCCAGTTGGGCCAGTTAATGTCTCCGCATCTAGGTCACCAACCGTCCCTTCTTCAATGTAAACTATAGGCTCGGGCCTTCCGTCGGGAGTTAAACCAAAATTATCGGGATCTTTGGCTTGTCGCGGTTCTACGATGCCTTTCCATTTTATGTAACCCTTTTCAATAGGGTCTCCATAAAAATCGGTCGAATGTACAGGCTTCATCGGTTCTTGAGGGGCTTTAGGTTTTCTTTGCGTGGGAGCTAGCTCTAAACTATCTACCTCATCCCAAATGTTTTCCATTAAGCGTTCCAAACGCCCAAAAGTATTGTCCAGGAGGTCATCAAGTTCGGCTTTAAGTTCCTCGCCAATGTCATCAAATTGCTGGAGCAAAGGCTCAAGAATGTCGTCAACAGCGTCATCCAAACTAGAAGTTTCGCCTTTTAAGCGTCCTGAGAACGAGCTTCTTCCATAAACAACAGTGATTTGGCCAGGAGGTCGTTGGTCAGGACCAAACCTGAAATCTTTCTTTAAAAACTCTTTCAAACCTCGAACTTGCACACCAGCTTCAATAACATGCTCCAAAGCTTTTTGTGTTTTTCCCTGTTGGTACACTCTGCGAGCTTCAGTAACTTCCAACCATACACTTCCCCGAGTTTTGTTCTTCGGATCCCGTTTACCTACAGGTCGCAACACTTCAAAGTGTGCCTCTAAAGCTTTCGTTTCACGTTTTACTGCTGCAACTTCTTTAGAAGTTGGACCTTCTGGACCTCGGGCAGCAGGTTTACGTACAGGAACTTCTATGTCATCCGCATACGTCATAGGTTCAAGGGTGCGGTCTACAATCTTCGGCTCTGGAGCATCGAAAATAACCCCACCAATAGGGGCATCCGAAACAGCTTGCGGCGAAGGCGCATTGTTGAAACCGTTACCTTTAACAAAATTACGTACATTTTCGGCAGCTTCCCATAAAGCTGGAAACATCGGATTTTCTTGGGGTCCGAATGTGCCAAGTTGTTGTAATGGATCAATAGTTTCGCCAGCGGTACCACTCCAACCTTTCTGGGGGAGAAGAGGGGTACCACTCTCAGCGCCAGCAAAAGCATCAGCGTTACGCAACGCAGCATCCCTGATGCCCTGCCAAATACCAAAAGCATCTCCCATATCTTCCGCAAAATCCTGAAAAACTTGGTCATATTCAGTGATCCAACTGCGGAAAACATTTATATCGTCAATACCAGGATAATCAGGAGAACCAGGTTCAGGAAATAAAGCAGGAAGCTCTTCTTGGCGGTTCCTAATCGCTTCACTTATGTCAACATCCCTAGCACCCTGCGTAGCCTCAGAAGCCTTTCGCTGCTGTCGTTCAGCCCTCTGAGCAGCAATCTCTGCACGATTAGCTGGAGCCTCCGCAGCAGGAGGTGGCGGACGCTTCGAAGTAGTCTCCCCACCCTTACCCTTCAAGGATTCCCTATAATCTGCTGCTGCCTGCTCTTGAGCCGAAAGGGATTTTCTAGGAACTTTCTCAACAGGCTCAGGACTCAAAGCCGCCGTTGCCTCTGGAACTTCTTCCCTAAATTCCCTACGAATTATGTAAGAAATTAGCTGTGTTTTGTTTTTCTTTGCGCTGACAGGTCTTGCACCTTCAGCGTAAGCAAGTTTGTTAGCAATTGCCCTTAACTGTTTATTCGTTTTTTCTTCCAGTTGGGTGCGTCGTGCCTTCCTCGACAAAGAAGGTGTTTTTGCAATAGCTTCTTCGACTAATCCTTTAGCTTCAGCAGCCACGTCAGAGGGACGAACGCCTTCCGACGCAAGAACCTTAACTATCAATTGTCCTTTTTTAGTTTTCTGAGTACCCCAGTTGATTCCACGTTCTTCAAGAATTTTTCGCAACTGCTTCATCGTCATTGCCTCAAGAGCGTCTAAACGCTGTTGAGTGGCCTCAGGAAGCGCCAAGTCTTTTGGTGGAGGCTTTTCAGCATCTCGCGCCCGAGGTGTCGCATCAGGATCTTTCTTTAAACGCTCAAGATAATCGTTAGTGAATTTACGTAAACGTTTCCAAGCATCCTCAGCACTAAGGACTACTTCCTTACCCTTTTTATCGACATAAATAGTTTGCCTAAAAACAACTGTGATTCTTTCGCTACGACCGCGACCTCGTTTAATAACACCTTTGCTCCTAGAGGTATCTACGCCAGCTTGCCCCGCCAATTCAGGATGAGCTTCCGCCACAGCGTTAGCCCACCTAACAAACCCTGGACCCTTTCGTTGAATCCTGTCTCCAGCTTTATAGCCTCCTGGCCTATTTTCCAATTTGTCCATAGACGCATTAAGCGATTCAATATCTTTGATAAAGGATCTTTGTTGCTTCGTGGGCTTTTTGGGTTTTAACTCTTCCTTTATGTCAAGCTTGCTGACATCCAACTCTGAAACTTCTTCTGTTGTCAGCGGTCTATCAGGAATCTCAGGAGCAGCCGCAGGCGGCGGAGTCGGATCTACGACTTCCGCAGGCGGCGGCGTTATGTCATCGAAAGAACCACCAAAACCAGAACGCGAATATGTACCATACCGAGTCAAACGGTAATTATCCATATTCCTTCCATAAGGATTAGGGTTTCCCGTAAGTAAATCAAATACTAAAGATTCCATTAACTCGACATCGGAATTAACAGCGCGGACAATGCGAGCACTCGGTAAAAGTTCACCCGTAGCTGTATCGACCATAGCGTTAGGCTCCGCGCGCAAAGTTTGACGAGCACGCCATCTATCAGCAGACAACGCTCGCACATCGCCGTTGACATCCAATGTCAAAGTTCTGCCAGCCACACCACCTTCAGCTACTCCCTGATAAAAAACGTCAGACCAAGGTTCGATAAGTTCCAGTTCTCGCATAAGAATAGGAACACCTGTGTCGGCAAACTCTAAAGCAATGTTGTCAGTAGACAAACCCAACTCTCGGTGTATCGAACTACTAATAGCTGTATGAAACGCATTTCGATGCCCTTTCGGGTTTACTGGTGTCTGAACCGCATAGATACGTCCTGTCGATAAAACATCAGAATATTGGTAAAACGTAGTTTTTAAACCGTCACGAGCAACGGATTGATTCATCCCAGCAACGTTTATCGGATCTCCCGCCCCATCAACCCGTATGCCGTATGCAGCTAAATCTTCTCGACTTAGTAACGTTCCAGCAGATTCTATTTCTTCTAAAGAAACACCCAATCGCATTCGTAGTCCAGAACCATTTTGGACAGAATCAATCATCCGATCACGGAACTGGAGTAAAGAAGCATATGTACCCAAGTCCATTTTTTCCGCTTGGGAAACCATTGGATTAGGAACAGACATTTCCAACTGTGCAATTGGTGATTCTTGTATTACGTCGTTAAGCCAGCCAGCACGTTGTTTCAACGCTTGACCATATTGCCCTGCTAGGACATCAATGTCGTCAACGTTTTTAATGCTAATTAGATTGTCTCCACCATAAACGGCAAAATGTAAGCGCAAAGCTTCTTTCAGGTCCATTTGGAGTTGGTTGGAAGCTGAAAGTTCAGCCCCAAATATATTGGGATTGCGGCGAAGAGCTAAACCAATACGCTCCTCAGGAGTCGCGTTATTGTAAGAAATAATTAAATCAGTAGCCTGATTCAACTGTTCCTGTGTAGGGGCCTTGTAACGCTGAATAGGAGGAGGCAAATCGCGAGTACCTACAAGCGAAGTATATTTAGCAACCATTTGATCCAACTGGCCTATGTAGTCCGAGGCCAAACCATCTATCATTTCTAACCCAGAGAAAATCGCAGACGAAGCCCCGTTGTAAACACCTTCGTTTTTGGGCAAAAACTGATCTACGTCTTGTAGCATCATCCATTCACCCATGTGATGTTCATCTACCGCCGTAGCAACCTGATTCATCCAAGCCCTGCCCTGAACAGCAGTAATAGCTTTTCCTTCTGGATCAAAAATGAGTTCAGGATCATCCATCAAACCCTTGGGTACATTCCCCTCAGCGGTTCCCCACGGATCACCAGCAGGAGGAGCCTCAATGTCAGGATTAGCCAGTTTCCACTCATCCAGTTTTCTTTGGAATTGATCCGCATACCAATCAGCAAATCTTTTAGCGGTGTCAACGTCACCAAATCCACGAGACAAAGCTTTTTCAATAAAAAGCTTTGTACCAATCGCTGCGGTAGCACGTTCCCAAAGACCATAAAAAATACCATCTTGGTATCCAGTGGCCTGAGACTGCCCTAATTCGAGAGCAGTAATTTCTTGTTCTAAAAATTGTCGTTCTTGTTGTAACTGAGCTAAACGCCGAGTCTCATCATCGGCCAAAGCTTGTCTTAACGCTTGATCTTCTAGGTCTTGGATTTGGCGAGCAACACCAAAAATGCGTTCTTCGATTTCCAATCTTTGAGCAACCGCACCATCGTACAGAGCCACACGTTCCATGTATAACGCCTGTAACTCTTCGAAAATTTCTAGCTCTGCCTCATACTCATCGATAGCGTGGTGCCAAACCTCTTCCGCATACTTGAATCGTTCAACATTCATTTTGTCTGAAGCGATATGGCCTGTATTGGCCTCCATGAATGCGCGACCCACATTTCGTTTAGCGTGCGCAACTTTGCGGCTGTAAGACCGCATTGTTGCTGCCGCAGTCGCCATTTGGACAGTTGGAATATCGACAGAAGTTGTCCAACTAGCCAACAACGTTCCTTCGTTAATCAAAAGTTTTTCAGTATGAACATCCCCAATACGTTTAGCTAAAGCAGTCACGTATTGGGGCAGAACAGTAAAAGCGTTTTGGTTAAACAATTCGTGCGTGAGATTGTTGCGACGCATAATCTCAGCAATCTGCTCCGCTACGCCAGGTACAACTTCCCCAGTCGTTTCATCAATCGATCCTGGCTTGAGAAGCTTTTCGTACATGAACTCATCTGTGGGAGCATTGTCACTATTTCTGAAAGCTTTCGTTATCGCACGTTTTTTAGAATCAGCGAGTGCATCCCAGCCACCCTCACCGAACTCGTCAGCGAAATTCTTTCTAGCCCAATCCATTAGAGCTATTTGGTATTCTTCTTCGTCTATGTAGCCGCGGCCTCGCTCAAAACCCGCCTTGGTGAAAGAACCACCAGAATAGGCACTATCAGGATTATCGAAATTTCTTCCAATAATTTCCATTGCCTCATCGGTGGGTTGGTGCGGAACGTAATTGGGACGTTCCACAATAAATTCCATGCCTGCCAGTTCGTGAGCACGTTCACGCATGTATCTCCAAAAGTTACGTGCTTGCTTCAAAAGGTCATGGCTACCACCCAAGATTTCTAAAGCTTTAGCGTTACCACGAGCCGTAGCAGGATATTCCAAAGCTTCGAAAATCAGATCCCCTAATTGTTCTCTCGAAAGGCCTGCCAAATCATCAGGAACTAGCGATACTGACGTATCAACGAACTTGGCAGCTTCAGCCGTCAACTCTGCTTGAGCTTTACGGGTCATTGCGTTACCACGAGCCATAGAACGAACAACGGCTTTAGCACTCATAACAGTCGAAGGATTATTCGAAGTCCGAATAAGATCTCTTACCTTTGACCCTTCAGAACCAAACAACTGACCTGTTTTGCGGAATGGGGTACCCATAACGCCAAACACAAGTTTTCTCATGCTTTGAGGCAAAAATCTAATTGCATCATCAACTAACTTGTTACTGCCACTAATCAAAGCAATCCCAATAGGCTTAGTCATCTCATCCCAGCCACGAGGATCACGAATACGCCTAGTCAGCTTATTTACAACGGGTCTAGCAATAGGGCCAGTACCAGGAATTTTTAAACCAATCTGGTTTTTGACCATTCCCCTCGGAGTTCGCATTCTACGTGCCGCATCATCACCCACATCGAACAAAGGTTTAAACACCTTTTCAGGTAATCCACGAGCAGCACGATCAGCGGCATACTGGCCTGCGTCTAAAATATTTTGATTAACCCCCAACCGTTGCATGGCTTTAGCAACAGTATTCAACTCCTCACTCGTGATGGACGTACGGCCTGATTTGATATGTTTCGCAGACGCACGCGCTATGTCTTGAATTTCGCGGACAGCGGTATCACCAATTTGGACACTCAAAGGGCGACCACCCATATTGAAGAAACGGCCTCCTTCCACCAGTGATGACGGTGGTTGCCAGCGACCCAGATTCGCTGGCAATCCACCAACAGCTTCGTCGGCCAACTGTGCTGCTGGCGTATTCAGCATTCTGTTAATTAAACTTCGAGTATCGGCAACTGTGTTCCCGATGGCTGCTTTTGAAACTTGGTCACCGAGTATGTCGGCGGTTTCTTTAAAGGCGGCACGTGTGGCATCGTCAATGGAGTGACCAGCAGCCCGAGCAGCAGCTTCTGCTGCGTCGGCTGCTTCTCTGCTAACGATTTTGGCAATCAGATTTCTTGTGGCCCCAGTGTTTTTCAAAACATTCGCAACTTGAGCAGTTTTACCTAAACCAAACGTGATCCAAGCAAGAGGATCCAAAGCGATGTCAAATGGGGCAGCAGCCAAGAAGGAAGCATTAACATCCCATTTCCATCCGACCCCAGGAATTGTTAATTGCGTTAAATGAGAATCTTGGAGCCAATCCTCATCGTGTAAGAGTTTGCCGAAGGTGTAATAGTCATCCCAGCCACCGATTTGATTAGCCCATTGCTTAAGTGAAACGTCAGACCAATCACCAACCCCAGCAAGCGCTTGCGTAAAATCGATAACTTCTTTTGCCGTTGAAGAAACGATAGAAAGCGGTTTCCCCAACAATCCCAAAGCGGGGCCAGCTAAACCACCCAGAGAGCTAAGGAAACCACCACCATCGTCTTGAAGTCCAGTTGTTCTCTGAGAATGGGGGACAAAGAACTGACCGTAATTTTGGGAAAGCGTTCTTGGCTTCATCGTGGGAGGTGTGTACCTCTTGGATGGGGCAGGCTTCCCAGTCAAAATCTGGTGCAAGGTGTTTAGTTTTGCTTGATTGCCTTCTGTTGGTTTGATTCCAGAAAGAGCAGTTGCCGCTTCCGCCCGATCAAACTGAACAGCCATTACTACCCAACTCCAGCAGGTGGTCCATTACTGATAAAAGACGTTAAACCTCTAGTGGAATTCGAAATTCCCCAAAGACCAAATGGATGTTCTGCGAAATCTTCATAGTTCGCTTCACCATCCAAACGCGGCAACGCAGTAAACGCAGTATTAGCCAGCGACTTTATTTCACGCATGTCAGCCGTTTCATATCTCTGCATCGTAGAATCCAAGCCCCAATACGGTTCCAGCATCGCATCCATCGTATCTTGAGCAGATTGTGCAGCAGCAGCATCCCCAGCTTCATTAGCCGTATCCATCAAACGCATTTGCTCTGCGATGGCAACAGCCATGCCAGCTATCGCGGGATCAGTACCCAAGTCATCAACAAGCCAACGGAAAGTGCCAGGGCGGACGCTAGCTGCACGCTTAATATCATCAAGATTGTTTTGAACATTCGAGAAAAGAGTGTTCCTTTGAGTGTCGGTCATCGCAGCAACTTGCTCGGGAGTATAGGCAGTCATAGAAGAAAGCAACTGATTTTGTGCAGCAATCTGTTTGGCTTTCTCCCCCGCTGTCAACTTCGTTGTCTCTCGGGAAGCTTCCGCTTCCTCTTTCGTGAAATCGAATGTCTTGTTCCATTGAGACACCGATGTTTTAAGCGTATCTTCCTTCTGTTGAAAATCTGCTTCCCAGCGACGCTTTGACTCAGCAGCCGCAGTAGCCGCAGTTTTCTCGGCAGCCAAACGAATATCCAAACGCTCAGCCTTATCTTCGGCACGCTGAACCGTATCAATAGAATTTTGCAACTTAGCCATACCAAGACTCACCAAAGCAGAAGCCTCAGCGAAATCTCGGTTATTGTTAAATGCTTCTATACGTTGAGCTTCTTGCAGCACCAACGCATTTTCTTGCTCTGTCAGCGAAGCCAACGTTTGTAGCAATGATGCTTGAGCTTCATTTTCAAGACGGAATTGTTCGTCCCCCAAAGCACTCTGCGCATCAGCCATCAATAATGCGGGCGCAGCCAAACGCTGCGCCGCAGCAATATTAGCTATAGCTTCTATGCGACTCATCGAACCTTCATGCCCAGCAGCAATCGAATCCGTAAGCCCAGTCACCATCGCTGCGACTTCTTCAAACTCGGATGTCAATTGAGGACCAAGAGTTAGCCGACCAGCAGCGATCTGCGCTTCTGTGTCGGCCTGCATGGTAGCCATACGCTGTTTAGCGGTCGCAGACAGTTGAGTTTGAATGGCTTTACGATTGGTGTTTTGTTTCTCTAACGCTGCCTCGGAAGTCTCTTTAATAGATTTGATTTGTGTTTTGCGACGGTCAGCAGAATCTTTGATTTGCTGTACTAGATCAGCGGTCATTAAGCGAGCGTTGACTTTTCCGTCAGCTACAAGTTGATTGATTTTGTCAGTTAAATCTTGTGTAGTTATATTGAATGCAGAGTTGATGTCGGCAGCGGCATCCCCGAAAGGATCAGGGGGCGCAGGCATATCGCAACTAGTACCGTTCCAAGTACCACCTGCATCCGCACATATTTGTTCTGGTGTTTTTGTCGGGTCACCTGTCGGCATGTCGCAACTAGTGCCATTCCAAGTACCACCTGCATCTGCACACTGTTGTTCTGGTGTTTTTACGGGGTCTGTAGGTGTGTTGTATTTCTTTAAAGCGTCAGCAGCTTCTTTACTTATCGCATCCAAATCAATGTTTAATGCATTAAAACCTTGACCTGTTTCAAAAGGATTATTCGCTCCCACAGTTCGAGTGTTTGGCATTATCCCAGTGTCTAAACCACTGATATCAGACAGAAAATTCTGTGTAGTGTTTTCCTTGATCGCCTGAAGAGTAGGTGACGTAGACGGCGGACCAGGTGCAGAACCTGGACCAGTTTGCTGGATGTATGGTAGCCCTGAGTCACGCCCAGCCTTACGTCGCAAAGCCTCAGCATTTTCTCTAGCAATAGCTGCGGGACTTCCAACAATGCTTGTTGAAATAGGACCAGGACCAGCAGGAGGTTTAGGGGGTATAACACCAATAGGACGGGGATGTAAATAAGGGTTATAGGAAGTAGCAGCTTCTGAAATGCCAGGATCAACAGCGTAACGCATAGGACCATATGCTTCGGCACTAGCACTTATAGGCCCCATGTAATTAGGAGAATTTTGATTACCAAGCATGTCTTTTGTTAAGGCATCAACTAAAGCTTCTTTTTCTTCTGGTGTCATCCGACTAATCCCTGAATTGTTTGAGCAATTCCGAACCGACGCAAAGCGTCAGCAACAGTGTCATCCATTAAACCGCCACCAAACTGCTCCTC
>Ga0098061_1000092_pt1 | contig 35454 bp, 43 predicted proteins | sample 22_taG_FD_92579 | JGI IMG/M metagenome (GOLD analysis project Ga0098061, IMG submission 92579) | Marine viral communities from the Subarctic Pacific Ocean - 22_ETSP_OMZ_AT15343 metaG | ecosystem: Environmental > Aquatic > Marine > Oceanic | place: Subarctic Pacific Ocean | collected 2015-01-20
AGTAGAGAGGTAACAAGTGGAGAGGATGTTGAGACAAGAATTGGGGACAATCAAAACAAAGAGATAAAACAGACCAGAGACAAGTATGTTATAGAAGGTCAAGACCATGATAGGGTAACAAATAAAATAGGTAGTTTGTATCAAGGCAACCAATCAGATGATAGCCCAGCCCTTAAGGCTGGTAGTAATGTAGATAGTATTGTACGTCAGTTTTTCATTGATGATGAGATGCCTCCTATAGATACAACAAAGATGACATCAAAGGCTTATGAAGCATTGAAGGAGGCACTTGAAGGCTTAAGGGATAAACTTAAGTCAAAAGGATACATCATTCATGCAGACAATGTTGTCGTATGGGATTCTAATGCTAGCGTTGCTGGTGAGGTAGACTTATTAGTATTCAAACCAAAGACTGGTAAGTTTTCTATTATAGATATTAAGACAAGTAGCTATACTGTACATTCGCCAGCCTACACCAAACCAGTACAAGGAAATACTCTAAAGAGGAGTAAGGAAAAGCAACATAGGCTGCAACTTAGTATGTATAAGAGGATTCTAGAAAACCAATACAATTCTCCAGACCTTGTAGAAGATATAATAATATACCCTCTCTTAATTGATAGGAATGGAATGGGTAAAGTTATGTCACTTAAATCAGAGGCTATGATTGTACTTGAATTTGATAAAGCTGCGATAGATAACATTGTACCATCTACCCAAACTATATCTACAACAGAAGTAAAGGAAAAGACAATTAAGAATGTATCAGAAAAGGGGAAAGGAACTGATATAGACCCAAATTTGGCTGACCCAGATGTAGATTCAATAGATTGGGATAATGTAGATGAATCTTTAAGACCTTCATGGGCTAGCACTGATAAGAAGACAGATAAAAAAACTGAGAGTGCTGAAGAAGCTGATAAAGATGATGATGTAAATAATGAGAAAGAAAACGATGCTGGGTATGATGACAAAGAGATTCTTATGCAACAGGAAGATGAACAAAGTATGAGACCCAAGGTTCATAAAGACAAACCATATCTTAAAAAGCTATTGAAAAGATTAAGGAAACATTGGGGTAAACATATAACTGATGAGGCTTTCTATGGTACAATAGAAAAACATGGACTAAGAGCAGTTGGGATGGCTGTAGGTAAGATGGCTTATTGGTCACAGGATAAGGCATATATGGATACTCTACCTCATGAATATTTTCATATCTATCTTGATTTGATGATAGACTCAGACGTAGTACAAAAGGCATTGAAGCAGTTAGAAGCTCAAGGTTTTACTGGTGAGGCGGCTATTGAAGAACTAGCTACTAGAGTTGGTCTATACTATATGATGAGGATGGATAAGAGTATAAATAAAACTACTGAGGTAGGTATAGGTGGTGACATATTCCAATTTCAGTTTGAACATATGAAGAGATTTAATGTTAAGGCTAATGACTTATATAAGAAGGCAAGACCTGCTAATGTATTAAAACAAATAGGTAATTTTCTAAAGCAGTTTTGGAATAGGTTAAAGAATATATTTGGTAAGGTAACACAAGAGGATGCTATAGGATTTATAGCTGAAGAATTTTTTCAAGGTAGATGGCTTGGACCAATGGGACAGTACGGTCTAACTGCAAACTTCCAAGCAGAAGAAGAGATTGTTGACCCCGATGGTAGAGAGACTGGCGAAGATGATATTGGAGATAATCATACAACCAATATACAACCTAGTATAGATTTCTTAGTTACCTTTTATCATAAGACGACTGGTATTATGATGAAGAATGAAACAGTATATAGAATATCAGACCTTGCTAATGAGTATAATTCGTTTGAAGAATACCTACCACATTTCATAGACTTCATTAAAGAAGTCGGTTCAAAGTCTCATCAAGATGTAAAGACAGATTATACTGCAGAGCAGTTAGCATCATTAAAGAACCAATGGGTTAAAGATAAGACTAGGATTTATAGGGCTAGGGATGGTAGACGTGGACCAGACACAAGGATGTACAAACAAATAGTTATACCAGACCACAAGCACTATCATGAGAAGGGTGAGAAGAGCCAGATTTCTATGTCTCCTATGAAGAGACCAGATGATGGTCAAACACAACAAGAGTCATACACTAGGAACTTCTTTGAAGATGACTTACTACATGGATTCCTGTCATATGCTATGAAGATTACACACTTTAAACCTAATGAAGTCTACCACAAGAGATGGGTAGAGGAAGGTAAAAGAGATTGGTATCATGCTAATATACATTTAGTAACACCAAAGATACTGGAGAAGATACAACTTGCTGAGAACATGAAGTTCCTTGTACAGCTTGTAGCACTTGGACCAGAGGTAGCTTATCATACTCATTGGTTAGGTGCAAAGGGGAGTGATAAGTCTGAGATGCTTCAGATGCAAATAAACTCTGACATGAGAATAGAGACTCAAAAGGAATGGGATGACTACTTGGATACTGAAGTTTCTGAAGGTAGGATGAAAGATTCTCATGCTGATATAATGAGAGAACAGTTTAAGATAAATGAAGATGGTGCTAAAGACACTCTTCGTATGATACTTAATGGGAAACTCAAGGGTAGATTCGAAAAGTATTTCAAGATGAGACAGAAGAAAGGTGAGACATTAGCAGAAGCAAAGAGCAGAATATCAAGAGAGATATTACCGATACTAGCGGCGAGAGAGGTTAATGTAGGAAAAGGATTACATGAATATTTAAAGGCTATTAAGTATGATACTTATGCCATGAATGAGAAACATATTATAGATACATACAATAGGTTACAGATACCATTTTCTGAAGGACCCAATCCTATAGGTATTAAACCTCAAGGTAGTATGATGGTGCCGTTAAGCACTATCGTTAAACGCAGATATAAAAGAGATGGTAAGACAGTACTAGAAGATGCTGGCACAATAGAGCAAAGAGATGGTGGTACTATTACTGGTACCAGAGCTATGAATGATATAGGTCAAGCAATAGGTACTGAACATATGAGGACAGGTAAGACTGCTATCAGAGTTAAGCGTGTTCACGAGAATAAAGAAGATGACTATGTTGCTCTAAAGCATATGGAAACTGTTCCACATATAGGAATGGAATACTATAGACCTGGAGAAAAAGTACCATTTGCTAGAGTTGTTGGGAGTGATGAGGGAAGCTACTTTGAAATGCTTGATGATGTAGGTAGACCTACTGGTGAAACATTCGATAGAATGTACAGTCCAAATGAAGCTAAAGAATATGCTGGTTCATATGGTAATATGCAATATGCAAAACCAAGAGAGGATGGTTCATATGATGAGAAGTCTGGATACTACAAAATAAATATGGTAGAGGATAGAGATATTAAAATCATTAAGAACCCTCAAGGTTCAGCAGTAACTGCAGCACATCCAGTAGCTATGGGTGAGATGTTATTAGACCCAACAATGATTGACCAAGAGAATCATCCAGATACATACTCTCCAGAGGCGTTTAATCTTTTGCAAGAAATATATAAACACTATGATAAAATTATAGGTTCTTATTTAAAGGACTTAGATAGGTATAGAAATAATCCTAAGGCTCTGTTGGCTGAGATTAAGAGACAGATAGAAGATGGTAGAGTACCAACAGAAGGGGAGAAGTGGTTAGAATTTCTAGATAGAATGGGTGGTGCTGGTGTACATGCTGGTAATATTATACCACTATATGCTCATTATTTAAACAACAAGTTATTTAAGAAAGGGATATTTAAAGCTCGTAATAAACAGAGAGGTCATGCTACTCACTTAGTAATTAAACCAGCAGACCATTTGAAGTTTGGAGATAAGGAGTTTGCTGTTAGTTCAGATAACAAGGTAGTACGTTATCAAGTAATGAAAGATTTTATAGACAGTAAAGGATTAAGAAATAGGAAAGAGTATCAGATAGGTGGTAAGATGCCTACATATATACAAGCGTGGCAGACATATGTAAAATTAAACAAACTTAATTTCCATGACCAAATGAAGGCTCTGAATAAATACTTAGAGGGCAATGATAATTGGTGGCTTATACATAGACAGCCAGTAGCAAAGCTAACTGGTATGGGTATAAGGAATTTGAATAGACTAGTTGAAGGTGGTCATGGAGAGGCTATCTTTATGAGTGAGTCTGATGTTAAGGATGTTCTTGATGCTGACTGGGATGGTGATGATGCATTTGCGGAGAGAGTTTCTCCAGAGTTAGCTAAGGCTTACTTAGATTTTCAGAATAGTGATACTTATATTGAGAAGAATAAGATTGTAGGTCTTACTATGTTTGGGTTACCTCTAGAAAAAGATGATACTCAAGAAGATTCTACTGCTCTTAGTAAGGAGAATATATATGATGCTATCGTAGGTATATCTGCCACAAGAGATGCACAAGGTCGTATGACAAATGCAAAAACAGTCTTTATGAACCTAGCATTTAAGGCTATAAGAATAATCATGCCTCATATTAATAAGGGGAAAGGATTCTTATCTGTTAGACAACCTACTGATTTAGTACAGATGGAGTACTTACCTCTTGATGCAAGGGGGTTGAATACTATATGGAAGGGTGAAAAAACATATGCTGATTTGACATTTGATAATGGTGATGATATAGTAGTTAAAGATGGAGACAGTTGGGTATCAATACAAGATAACAAAAGAAAGTATTTTAATAATGATGGGTCAATAAAAGAAGGGTTAGAGGCAGACTTAGTATTGCAAACAACCTTTGAACATGAACTATCTATCATGTTTCAGAATGCAGTTGACAATAAAAAGTTTGGGAACTTATATAAGATGCAATGGAATGATGATTTTCCTCTGACAAGAATGTTTATTAGGAGTGATGGTAAGGACTTAACTACTAAGGACATCAATACTGCAAGAGTAATGTTTAACATAATTAATTTTAGTAAGCAAAGACAAGGTAGAAACGCAGCTGGTTTCAGTTCTGACATGACTGATGTTATTAATGAGAGTGCTCAGTTATCTCAAAGATTTTGGAATGAAGAAGGAAAGCCTTTAAGTCAATCAGAGAAAGAAGATGTACTACTATCACAGTTTAATGAAGAAGCACAGGAGAAGTGGACAAATAAAAAAGGTAGGACTAAAAAAACTGCTGGCATACGTCCAACAAAGATAGAATGGAATGGCAAGTTTACTCCAGGAGAAATGTTGATAGCATCAATAGGTAAGAAATGGTATGCATGGATGAACCAGTTAAAAAAGACAGACGCAGGTAAGGATGTATTTGCATTTCTTGGTAATCACTTCTTTGATTACAGTGCTGATGCTTATGGTATTGCACACATAAGAGCAATGAAAGTATTGTCTGATGAACTTGAGAGTGTTTTATCTAGATACAGTAAGGAAGATTTAGCTTGGGCATATCAATTTTTATTATCAGCTAGAACAAATAAGATAGATGCTAATACTGGGATGCCTAAGACTGGCGGTAAAAAAATTAGTGTAGTTCAGAAATTCTATGATATATATGACCAGTTAGATACAAGTTATGGGAACTCACAGGCTCATATATCTGCAGACTATAGTAAACCTATGATGGCATTTTTACAAGACCACCTTGAGGAGTTCCTATCATTAAGCGAGGCACAACAAGATATAGTAAATATATTATTTCTTAAAGGAATACAACAAAAGAAAAATGTTACTAGAATGTTACCATTCGATTTGTTAAGTACAAGAGAAGGTGGTATAATGGAGAAATATATGCCTAAATTATCAAAGGAATTATTATCTTTAAAATCAAAAGATAAGAAGGTAAGACAAGGTGGTAAGATGGCAGAAAATAAACAGTATAAAAGATTACATAAGCTATCTATTGAAGGTGCAAAAGAGTTTAATAATACCCCAAAGAAATATAAAATTAAGTGTAAAGCATGAGCGAATGTGGCAAACAGAATGAAGCAGTAGAAGAACAAGTTCTTAATGACTACTCTAGTTTTACTAGTGATGCACAATCTGCAGTAGCATCTTTAATAGGGTGGCCAACCAAGAGTGGTATCTTAAGAGCAAACCAAAGGTTAGCTGGGGTAGATGTTAATGCTCCTAATAGTCGGAAGCAAATTAAGAAGTTTAAGAAGCAGATAAAAGCAGAAGAGAAAAAATACGAAGACCATTTAGACTTGTTCGATGAGTTATCCTCACAAATATTAGAGGCTGGTAACCAATCTTACTTAGAGGTAGACCCATTTGATATAATAGCAGACTGGAAAACATACCTTAGTAAGAAACAGTATGGAGATTTAGACCCAAGTTCATTTATATACAGTCCTAAGTTAGCAAAGGCTGTGTTGGTTCAAGCAAAGAAAGTTAGAAGAGAAAGAGATAAGATACTTAAGAAAGGTGGTGAATCTAAGAGAGACATAGCTTGGAGGGGACCAACTGCTATTATGATGAGGGCTGATAAGTATGGTATACTTATGAAGGTAGTACAGAAAGGATTAAGATTGTCTACTAATGTAATTAATTCTTACAGTACTCCTGCTGATGCCTTTAGAGTAACACTAGGGGCTCTTAGGGATAACATAATGGAAATGACTGAGAAGACTAAGCTGGGTGCGAAGATGTTAGACTTAAATAATGCTAGTCTCTGGGGTGTAGTCCAAGACCCGAAGACTGGTACTGGCTTTGTAACAACTTCTGAGTCTCCAGACTTACCTCAACGAGAAGTGCTGATTATAGGTGAGAATCCTAACATAGAAGGAGAGCCCTCTTATAAGATTAGGCTAAGAAAAGACGATGGCGAGTGGGATATGGATAGAGAATACTGGTTACCTATGAGACATCTAAAGGCTAGTAAGACTGAAGTAAAGAGGGCTATGGTTTCTGGTATAACTGGTAGGTTTATGAATGAAGTCCTTGATGGTGCTGCGAGGTATGTTGTTCTTGATGTAGTTCCTCCAGAGAATGTATGGGATGAAGTAAGACAGGAGTTTATACCCAATCGTGACTTTCAAAGATATAAAGATGAAAAATGGGATGAAAGGAATGACAGATTAGTTACTGAAATGCAAGATGACTATGAACATAACAAAGACCCAGAGAATGACATGAGATTGACTCCTCATGTTTATCATACTGTTGGTCGAGATGGATGGACATATAGATATACAATGATGAGGAAACAACATCCTTCTGGTATGGAACAATGGCACGCCTTCCTTATAAGTAAAGAACCTCCAGGTTCAAGAGAAAGGCAAGACCAAGATGGGAATTATGTCAATGAGGGAAGAGAATACCTTTTAGATAGGGGTTATAGCAAGACTGAGTGGGACAATATAGATATGGAAGAGGGTTGGTATCATTCTGCAGAGGAAAAATACTTTGGTAGAATGAGAATTAATAAGCAAGGGAAAAAACTTGGTAAATCAGCTCGTAAAGCATACATAAATTTTGAGCGTATGGAGATGCAACCTCCAGAAGATTTACTTAACTATCAGACACAGCCAGAAGGAGAGCAAGAGAAGTTTCTTAATTTCTGGGAAACCTTAAGGGGAATGAGAGACATATATGAAAAGGTTGGAGAAGATGTACAGAATTTTAATGGTCAATTATCTCAGAGACTAGCTGAAGTAAGAGACTTTATTAATAATGAATTTGATAGACTCAATTTATCTCCCGAAGATAAGTTAGCTAAGATGAATGAACTGCTATCTATAGCAGGTATGAGGTCTAAAGTATTTTGGGACCCAGAGAGTGGCTATATTACTACACCAACTACGTTCTTTAACTTGAAGGAGAACAGAAGATACTTCCCACATATGTTTACTGAAGATAATCTTTTTAAGATGATAGACCATGCTATTACCAGAATGGAAGCTAACATAGCAGAGATGGGAGAGACAGAGTCAGATGAGTATAAAGAAATGACGGAAGGTATTGCTCATATGAGAATGATGAGGTCTAGGTTATTGGATGAAGTTGCAGATGATGACCCTACTGCAGTAAGGCAAATGGTAGAAGGTGAAAGTAATGTACACATGAAACATATCAAGGCTTGGACTGATGCAGGACTGAAGAGGACTGATGGAGAGGTACACTTTGACTATCTCAATAAGATATATAATAATTTACATAGACAAGACTTAGTTAATGATACTCTTGAGGCTACCGCAAAGGCTATTAGAATGGGAGGTGCGTTGCCAGAAGGTAGTGTAGAAACATTTGTTAATAGAATAAAGATGACTGTTGGTGATGCAAGGACAAGAGCAATAGGACTCTTTGGAATAGATGGTAGTTACGAGAACACTGCTACTATGTTAAATGGTATGCCTAAGATTATAAAGGGAGATACAGTACATACTGCTGAGTCTGCTGAAAGAATTACTAAGTGGTTAAACTCTATTGCTACCATGAGATACTTGGGGAGTAAGTCTGCTTTCGGAAACCTTACACAGATAGCTAATGAAATAATAGCTGTCGGATTTGGTACATTTTATGAATCTATGGGGTTATTGTGGGGAAAGGATAGAGCTAAGTGGGAATCAATAGTAGAGGGTACTGGTGTACTTAACATACTAACTATGTTCAATGATATAATGTTACAAGGTGGAGATTTAGACTATAGTGATGGACCCTTTGCATTTATGGGAGTAGGTGGTAATGTAATACCTAGTAAGAACATGAAGTCTTTCATGAATCTCTTGCGTCTTGGAAGAGATAAGTTCATGACATCTAGTGATAGTAGAGTAGATAATATGCTTATGAAGATGGAAGCAAAAAGTAGAGGTATAGATACATCAGATATAGTAAGGTTGAGAAAGCTAAACGCTGAGAGAAAAAGTATATTGACTATCAAAAGAGGTGAGTTGTATGATGTATTGGCAGCACCCGCTGAAGATAATGAAGAAGCTATAATGTTGAAGAGGATGAAGAAACTTACTGGTGACATAGCTGATAAGAAGTTAAGGAAGATGGTTAGCTGGAAATTATCATGGCACTTTGACCCGTTCAAGGGAGTATTCACGTTTAGTGGGACTGAAACTAACTTGAGGAAACTAACTGCTCTAATGGCTATGCTAGATGCTGAAAAAAGGGGGAGGTTAGGAGGTAACATAGAAGTAAATGGTTCTGGTGGTGATGGTAGTATCTTTAGGACAGAGACAGCTAGAAGAATAGCAAGAGATGCTGTATATAATACTCAGTTTGGTATGACTCCAGAGTTTATGGGAGAAGGATTCAATGGGTTCTGGAGATGGATAATGCAATACAAGACTTACCCAGCACAACAGATGGGACATGATATGGATGTACTAAGGAAGTGGTGGATGAGGGGGGAAGATAGGTCTGGGAGTTTATCAAGACTCTTTAAAGAACATATAGATGGGTTCCAGAGGTGGCAAAAGGGAAAAGGGTATGACCCTACTGATACATCTATAGACCATGAAGCAGTTCAAGTAATGAGAATGTTATATACTAGAGGTATAGCATCAGTTCTTGCTACATTTATGAGTGTGATACCTATACTTGGCTTTGCATTAAGAAGATTTGGTGGAGGTAATGGGTTTAGTTTACTTAGAAGTTTCGAGAATCCAGCTCTTGGTATAACTATGAGACTACTGGCTTGGACAGTTATGTTAGGAATGGGAGATGATGATGACGATGGTGCTAGTGAGTTCTTTGAAGACTTTAGTCTTCTATTCTTACCAGTATTTATAGGTATGATGGCAAGAGATGTGAAAGGAGTTAATGATTGGCACTCAGAATACTTTGATTAGTTGTCTGAGGCTTTGACCATTTGAAACTTCTTTTTAGATTTAGTTAAGTCTTTCTTTTTCTTAGTGGGATGCAGCCCATTCTCAATGAGCCACTCTTCACCCTCTACAGCGTGAAGTTTTTTCCCACCATAGGGCAAATCTTTCTCTAGATTATATATTACTTCAAGGTATGGGATGTACTTAACATATTCATTTATCATAGAGTCCTTACTACATGAGTATACTGTTACCCCATACTTAGGAGATGTGTGACTAAACCATCTAAGATACTTGTCAAGGTTGGCATACAAATTGTTATTCCATATTAAAAATCTTTTATCGAGGGTAGTCCCATCATAGTAGGCTTGTTTCTTAGTACTGAAGTCACAACCAAATAAAAAAATACTCTTACAGCCCATCCACATTGCTAGATGTAGTGAGATAGCAAAGGTATTACTATGCCATACAAAATTTGATTTCCTTTTTAAGTTCTTGAATATTTCTATTGGGTCTTTTGGTTTCTTTAATGAAGCAAAGTACTGATTGTAATTAGCATGATAAGGAATTTTATTTTTGTCATCATCAATGATGTATCTCTTCTCATACCCTGCCCTCATTATTTTAATAAACGGTTCCCAAAAGAGTTCTCTATTGTAACAGATTGGGTCATCCATACCTAACCAAATATCTGGTCTAACAAATGGATAGGTATTATTCTGTGCCATTACTATTCTATTTTTACCATTAAGATGTTTAGGATTTATTTGCTTGAGAGATGGACCACCTCCTATAATAAATGCTACAGAATTGTTCCATTCACGATGTAAATCAAATGGAATCATTTTACCTTTATCTATATAGAAAAGCATATCAAAAATTCATTTCAGAAATTATACATACTTAAATACCACATGGGCATTAGGCATAAAATGGATACCAAGTACCCGTAGTCTTAGCTACTCCCGTTTTGTTTACATATACATCAATTACCCAAAACCCAGTATGTGCTGATAGCCTCTTTGACTTCATCCATCCCGATTGCTTCTGTATACAACCAGCAGAGTAACAATGTATGTGCCTATCGAATAAGTACATACTCTTATGGACGTGACCGAACATCATAACATTCGGCTTTGTTCCTCCAGTTAAAGACTCAACTATCTTCTGGATACGATATGATACAGCATAACTGCTACCATCTTCACCATGCCAAAGTTTTACTGTAGCTGTATCACTAAGTGATATATCTCCTTCATCATGTCCCAAAAAAGTAGCGTGCTCAATAGCCTCACAAATATCTGGGACTATATATGCTCCATTAGATTTGATAAACCACCTATCATGATTACCATCTATTAAATATATTGGGGACGGACACTTACTAAGGACTTCGATAGCGATTTCCTTTTGTTGTGTATATCCTAAGTGAGACAACTCGTAGATATGACCAGGGCGGTTGGACATCCCTTCGCATACGTCCCCAACTTGACACACGAAATCTACATTAACTCTTTCAAATTCTTTATATGCTTCATAAATATAATTTATATCACAGTATACGCTTCCAAAGTGTATGTCACCTAGTATACCTATTCTTGTTCTGTCTCCTTTTAAATTTACAACTGGTGTCTTAGGTTGTCCTGGAAGTATCTTAGCACCTTTAGCAATAGCCATCAATTCAGTTCTAGTATAGTTTTTCTCTATATCTCTTAGTACTTTGCCTCTTTCTATGTCAACACCTAATGCTTTTGCTCTTCTTAAATATCTAGCAAGTGTTTGAGGCTTTATCCCCATCAATTCAGCAGTTTCGTCTCCGTGTATTAAGTACTGTGTTATTACTTCATATATTCTTTCTTGTCTACCGTGACTAGTGTCTCCTACTTTATCGTTTTTGTCCATTAATTAAACAACTCCTCTTGTGGCTTAGTAATTTCATAGTTAGTAATAATTAATTCTTTTCTTTCTTCCCCTCTTATGTCTGGGTTAGAGCCAACATACTTGGTTATTATTCTATCTACATTATACTCTTCATACAAATCTGCTATTCTATCTACATTATCATAACTAATCATAAACTTCGCACCTTGTTTATCTACATGGTCCATAAGTTCTTTCATTTCTTCGTGCAATTCGTAAGTAAAGTTGTTCCTATAATACTTCTTCTTGTCTGCTACTACATATGGTGGGTCTAGGTAGAGAAAATCTCCTTCTCTTATAGTATAACGAGGGATTAACTCTCTGAAATCTAGGTTTTCTATTGTGGCTCCATCTAGCTTGTCTCTTGACTGTTTTAATTCTTCCTTTATCCGTAGTCCCCAATATGTATCCTTAGAAAATGAGTTATACGGTTGGTTATTGAAAGAATTTCTCACTATATAGAAGTACTGAGATGCCCTTACTGGGTCTGGTATGTTTATCTCTTGTGTGGATTTTATTGTCTCTTTGTAATTATCATGTAGTTTTCTGCTCCTAACACTCCAATATATACGTTCTGCTAGTTCATCGAACCTATCCAACACACAAATATACAGATTAACTAGGTCATTATCAATATCATTCAGCACATTCCAAGATGCTTTATTCTTTCTAAAGTATAGTGAACCACCACCAAAGAATACTTCAAAGTATCTTTCATGTTTTGGTAACATATGTATTAATCTTCTACTCATTTCGTACTTACCACCATAGTATGGTATTACTGTAGGACATTCTTTGCTACTCACAATCAACCTCCTACTAACTTGCATAACCAATCCCAAAACTCTATACAACCATAGTACATATGTTTATACAGCATCTGCATACAACAAATAAAACTAGTCATTCTTCACCTCTATACCCTATTGATGAAATCATACTACGCTTCTTACTTCTATCATCCTCATCTCCAGGGTCATGTGCTGAATTAAATTCATCAGCAGTAGTCTTTTCTACAAGTATATACTCTGATTCATCTAATAACCTTGCATATGAACTGTAGCCTAATCTGTTCTCAGTAGGGGAAGCATCCATTATAAGAAACCAATCATCATTATCTAGCACATCTTGGGATTCGGGGAAACACTTAACTTCTAGTAAGAACCTTTTACATTTATTCATTTTTTATTCTCCTTTTTTATTATTTTTAACATATGTGATATAGCACCATTTATACTTATGAGTTCACCAGATATAACATCTAGTCTCTTAAGCAGTTCTTTTATTTTTCCGTAAACGTCTATCTTGTACTTATCCTTCAAAGGTAACTCCGACCGTAAATGCTAGTTTAAATAACACTATTCTTATTCTAAATGTATTTACCCCAACACAAATCCCAAGTTTTAAAGGGTATATCCCTATCTTAAAGTCAGACTCATACCCATTCGGATGCTTAAGTAATGTATAGTTAAGTATTAGAGGGAATACACCCAAGTCTTTATGTTTTACTACTTCTATTGTTGGTATTTCTACTTTATTGCTCATATTATTCTTCCTCTGTTTTAATATTGTGGTTATTCATTCCCCAGAATGCTATTAGTATAGCATCTGCTGTTTGTTTTGTTACTTTTATTTCATAGTCATGTGAAAGTTCTTCAGCTATTGATAAAAGTGAGTTCTTTCGTTCAGTATAGTTTCTTGGGAGTGGCTGATACTCTGACATCCATGTTTGTGGTATCACTTTAATTCTAGGAATAAAAGAATGACCTAGTATACCAAGCCATTTACCATAGTTTACTCCAAACGTAAATGATGACCTAACAGAGTTCATTGGTCTTGCCCAGACCTCCTCTATTACTGCTGATAATGTATACCCTCCAATTTCACTGTTACTTATACATCTATTTATTAAAGTCCCCATTGCTTCTGCATTTTTAGGGCACTTAAATACTTCTAAATGCTCATCCGATAAGTATGCTAGACCTCCATTAGCTCCAGGGTCTATACCTATTATTGCTCTATCTGACATATTTTCCTCCAAAGAGTTTGATTATTCGTTTAGTTATTGTTGCTGTCTTCTTATTAGACCAATGCTTACATCCTATAGAGAAGACATTTGATGGTATTTCCTTATTATCTGACTGTTCTGTTTCGAAATAAGTACAAATACCATCGTCATTATATCCACAGTTGCTACAGTTATGATTCGAGCCAGTTATCTGATAATTTGCTAACACTATCCTCTCTTGCTTTGTTCTTTGTATCGTAGAACCTACACTTATCTCCATTAAACCCTACTTTAAACCCTCCTACTGTACCATATCTACTTTTAGATGCTATTATTTCTGTCTCATACATATCGTATTCTTGATGGTCAAAGTTATATCCATAGAATATAAACAATGCTGTTTCTACTGTCTGTTCTATCACACCACTCTCTGCATAGTCACTCATTCTAGGGTATGGGTCTATTCTTCTTTCAATCTCTCTGTTTAGCTGACTCAGTACAAATGCAGAACAATTCTCTTTCTTACATATCCACTTATACTCTAACATAATATTCTCTATTTGGAATCTTCTATCTGCATTGTTAGGAATCATTATCAGTTGTATGTAATCATCTATTACTATGTCTGGCTTATGTCTCGATATTTCTGACATTGCATCGTCTAGATTTCTAACATCATCATACATCCTAACATCTTTATACTTCTTGGATATTTTCTCTTCTATCTCTTCTAATCTCTTACTGTCATCTCTTAGAGTACCACTTCTTAGTTCACTATAAGATAGGTTCTGACTTTCAAGGATAATTAGCTTTCTTATCATCTCAGTATTACTCATTTCTCTATTGAAAAGGACTATCTTCCTCCCTTGTTCTACTAATGATTTTAATACATTCAACATAAGGGTCGTCTTTCCATGTCCAGGTCTACCACCTAGTACTGTAACTTCACTTCTTGTCATGCCTCCTGCTGGTCTATCCAATGCAAACATTCCGAATGGTATTATGTTATCACCCTTCTTAATCATTTGTATAGCTTCTTTAACTATTAGGTCTACCTTTCTGCTTCTGTCTGGCTGTAAGTTTCTTAGTTCTTCTAGTATTCTTATTTGGTCTGTGACTGTACTTGATACACTTGTATAATCTGCAAATCCCCTATTTGTTAATATGCTAGAGAGTTTAATGGCTTGTCTTTGTACGTATCTTTCCCATACAATTCTTCCATGATTCTCTATATTAGCTGCAGTTGGAGTTGATTCAAGTAAACCACTTAGATAATACGCTAAAGACTCTTTGGGATATAAATCTTTACACTTATTCCCAAGTGTCACTAAGTCAATGGGTATTTTCTCTTTCCTTAGTTCCTTTATAGCCTGCCAAGCCATCTTGGATTCCGAAAAGTAAAATGCATCATTCTTCTTTATCCAGGGAGACACCTTATCAAATGATGTTTCATCTAATAAGATGCCCCCAAGTATGGATTCTTCAGCAGTTTTGCTACAAGGAGACATTTTTATTTGCTCCTTTTCACTCATTATGCCCTCGCTATTGTTGCCATGTTATTTATTTTCTTGTAAATATCAGACTCAAACTTATGTGTTGCTTCTTTCTTTCTATCCATTTGATGTGTTGCTACCCAAGTAGCTACATTCAATAAATCCCAGTATGTTTTGGGTGGTTTACCCACCATCTTTCGCATTGCTACTTCCATATACTGACTTGGGAATGATGTTAAGAGGTTTGCTGTATCTTTCTTATTTAATTCAGTCTCCACTAAGTTTGGAAAGTCTGTCTTCATTATGTTTACTACACTATCAACCACATCAGTTATAATACTATCAATCTCCAACTTCTTTGAACCAATATGGTGTCTAGCACTACTCTTACCAAAAGTATAACCTATTACTAACCCATTAGAACATATCAATCTGAATGCTCCTGCTACTGCAGATGCTTCATAGAAACCATCATAACTGTTCTTGATATGTATTGTAGGATTAACATAGTCACCTTTATCAACTTTTACCTTTAAGTCTGGAAATCTAAACTTCCATTGACATCTTGCACCTCCACCAAATATATTAGTTTCTTGTAGTACTGCTCCCATCTCTTCTAATCTGGGCAGTGCCGCATCTAATAAGGTTGAGTTGTCTATTACTTTATAGGAATTAGTCATACAAGATAAGATTTTATTTGTATCTTCTCTAACTATAAGTTTATAATCTGTCGGTACATTTCCTTGTGGTGTGTCAAATGTAACTGCAGCTTCCTTTATTGGAAACTTCGACTCTTCTAGTTTACTAAATGGTAGATTCATTTTCTATCTCCGTTATTTTTATTTTTCTATTATTATTTTCATTTATGGTTCTCTTATTAAGACGTATTGTTCTTCTTATACTAGCAAACATATGCTTAACCATTTTAATTGCTTCCTTCATTGTTGTAGTCTCCTTATTTTAGGTGCTCTTCCGAGACGTTTAATCTCGTTTATTTTACGTTTTTCTCTATTAATTGAGTCATTAAGTAATATAGCTTTCAGATACTTAAGACCTTTCCCTTCGTATTGATACCCTTTAACTAGATACCTATCTATTTCTCTTCTAAGTAATGTATCTTCTACAGCAGAAACTCCCTTTAAGAAGAAGAACTTATTTGCTGTACTATTATCAGAGGGTATATTTTGTGACACTTTTCTGAACAAAGTATCTATTGATTTTTTAGTTGCTGAACTCCTTGTATTTTTTAGTAGTAGAAGTTTTGCTGAGTAATTATATGTCTTAGAATAACTCCAACCACATACTGGACAAGCCTTGCTAATTTTTTTCATCTGCAAACATCTCCTTCATACAACCAATTAATTTCAACATATCTTTTGCTGTACTGTATTCGTCATAGTGTACCAATTCCTTTATTTCATCAAACTCCTTCTTCATGCTATTCTTAAAGTCACCGTTTGGTAAACCTTCATATCTTTCAATTAGTGATACTACTTCTTTCATTTTAGCCATTAGTTTCTTCTCCTTAGTGTTGATGAATCTCTCCTTTCACTACGCATTCTTCTATCGGTAATGACTCTCGTATCAATATACTTCTTACCTAATCCAGCAAACTCTTCAAATGTATATATTTCATTATTTCTATTAACTTCTTTTACTATTATTTCCTGTCTGCTACAATCAATAACTATCTCTATCTTTGCATCGCTAATATTATCTGTTAGTATGCCGTATCCTGTTGTACCAGTTAGTGGGTTTAAATCTCCACATAACATCTGACAGAATATCATTCTACTTAAATATGCAGCATCATTCCATCTTGTATGCCTTTTCATAGCTTCAATGACATCATTTATTAGCATACCTCCATCAGAGTGTTGATATAATACTACTGGTCGTTCTTCTGATTTAGGTGCGGCAGCATTTTCCCAAATTTCTACTGTTGCGTGTGTACTCATATTATTCTCCTATTGAATTAAGTATTTCCCCAAAATGATATTCTCTTCCTTTCTCTTCATATTCAGCTAATTCAGATAGAACTACCTTTTGATGTTCATGTCTCTTTTCATATAACTCACCTCTTAAGTCTGGAAGCATTTCTTGTAACTTCCTTCTTGCTCTTATTATAGTTTCCCAGCCTGGAAGTTCGTCATTCCCTAGAGCTAACAGTAAGTCTATTGCTGACATACTTTTTATATCTCTTGTTGATGTTATTAAGTTATACCATATGTGTGATACTAACTTTTTGTCGTCATCTCTATATACTGCATTTTCAGTAAGAGCCTTTTCGACTATTTTCTTTGTTTGTATTAATTTCATTTTATCTCCTTCACTTCTGTATTTGGTGACCATCTTTGAATACCAAGATAATATCTTTTATCTTCTTCGGTTTTAGCATGAGGACAGTAAGTTACTATTACTGTTGATGCTGATATAGTTGAACTCAAGTGTATACCTTCCATACCATTATCTAACTTAAACATACCTCCTGGCTTAATCTTTGCACAGTACACATGACCCTTTAGAGGTTTCCACTTGGGCTTGTTCTTCAAAGCTCTTCGTACCAGTGCTTTGGTCGTTAACTGCTTCACGGACTTTTTCATTTAGTCTCTCCTCCATATCTTTCAGTTGTTTTCTAAGTACTACTACATACTTTGGTAGTCTTTCATCTGGTAGTGTAGTTACCATTTCATTTATAGTACATAGTTCTCCTAAAGTTAGCTTTATTGTTACTGTTGCTTCTTTAGTTATTGTTTGTTTCATATTGTATCTCCTTTATCAATCTTATAGGGTAGTATCTTCAGTCGCGCCAACCACCGAAGATTCCAGAGTTCTCAGCCTTTAAACCCTTTTTGTTTAAAGTATCTGTATACTACCCTATATTATAGTGCTAAGAATAGGAGTCGAACCTATTAAGCCTAATGGCAACAGTTTTACAGACTGTCTGCTTTTCCAGATTGCATATCTTAGCATATATAGGCTGGAGCCATAACATTACTCTACCAATACTAGTATTTGTAGTCTGTAACTGGCAATACCCAGCCTAAAAGTATAGGCGAACCCTGTGCTCGTAGGATTTGGGCTCATTAAGTTTACACAACCACGTCTGGAAATCATTCTGATAGGGAAGACGTTATAGCCATACAGAAGTAATAATTACGCACGTAAACACCTATTGTTATTAATTAGAAGGGTAAGTCGTCTTCCAATTCACTTGGTGGTAGCTTCTTTCCTTTAGTCCAAGGAAACAATTCTGCTACCTTTACACTCTTACCACTTTCACCATTATCTCTGTTCTCCCATTTAAACTCGGATAAACGCACAAGACATGGAAGACCATTTATATCACTTTCTTCCAGTTGTCCTAGAGATATTTTACCATCATCAGATTTATCAAATTCAACACCAAGAGCCTTCGCATATTTCACATAATTACGATTACGCCAACTTTCTTTTGGTGAAGGATTAGGTGTTAACCACATCCCATGCTTATTATCTGATTGCAGTCTAAACTCTCTTCCTGCTATGAATCCTCCATCTATTTCAATGTCTTTACCGCTATCATCTTTAGCTGGAGCAAATGACCCGTTACCATCTGAAACTAGTTTAGCTACTTTCTGTTTTTGTACCTCCTTTGCTACTCTAAATGTCAAATTATAAACACTACGACCAGAGTCTTTAAAAGTGGTTATATTTGTTTTTATTAAGTGTGCTGGATATGTTCCAGGTGGTACTAATGTAAAACCATCTGATGCTTCATCAAATGTTGCTTCTATTGGCTTCATTACTTATTCTCCTTTGTGTATTTATTCACTAGTGTATTCCATTCCTCTTTAAGGCTTAACATATCTTTAGTATGCTTCTTTCCTTTACCAAGACCTTGAAAGTACATCTGAGGAGATATTTTACCACCATTACCATCACTCATGTATCTCTTCTTACCTCTTTTCCTTGTACCTACAAGGTTATTTTCTTGAAGATGTTGCACTGCTTCATCATCTAGTATTTTATCCTTACGCAGTTCCTCAACTTCCTGTATTGTCAGACGTCCCATTTTCAGTCTCCTTTTCTTTTCTAGTTATGCCACCATGTTCTATTGTGTATGCATGATAGCTTGGGTTTATTGTTATTTTGGTTGCACTATCTTCTGATACAAAGGCTACTTGTGGTTTTCCAAACATTGACTTCTTTCCGTCATATAATAGTTTAGAAAACTCAGTTCCTCCGTTCATACCTACTGTATAGTAAGTATCTTCTAAGAAGAAGTCTTCATCGTAATTGTCATACATTAGCTATTCTCCTTTATGTATTTTACCATTTGTTCTAGTTTATTAACTGCTGCATCGTAATTGCTTTCGTTTATTGCTTCTTGTTTTATTTTAGCTTGTACGCTCTTATGTGTCTTGAAGTCTATACTCTTAGCTAACTTTAGCAGTTCTTCCTTTTGTTCTTCACTCAATAGTTTAACAACTGGTAAGTCTTCTCCAGCAAATATGTATAGTCCTAAACCATGTAATGCTATTGCTTTGGCTAAACATCTTTGTATAGATGTATTAATCTCAAATGCATTAGGATTGGGTATTGGTTTATTCCTATTGTCTAATACTGGATGTACTTGTGTTCTAGGTATGCCACCTACTGTAAGAGTAACTTTTACAAATACTCCTAATGTAGTTTGCATAAATGGTGCTGTTATAAACTCACCGCTTTCACCTATAGAGCTGTTATACTCATGTACTTCCCATGTAGCATCTGGTGCTACCTTTAACAGTTCTCTTACTGCCCATGCCCAACTCAGATAAGTAAACTGTCCTTTCTGTTTCACATATTTACTGACATCTATTTCATTTAAGACATCAAATGTGCTTTTTTGTTTAGTTGCCATTTGTCACTCCTTTTAGTAATTTTATAAATGGGTCCCTGTTCACTTCGTATTCAACTCCGTGTTCTTTTAGTATGTCTTCTATCTGTCTGTGCAATCCACCATCGAGAGTATATTTAATTCTCTCAAAAGTTGTTGAGTGGTATTGAGATAAGTCTTTCCTTTTAACTACCTCTCTAGCAAATACCTTCAACAAGTCTAACATATAGTTTGGGTTATTAATCCATAGATTTCGTATGTCATTATACCTCCTAGTCATCCTATATGTAGGGAATCCTACTCCTTCAGCCATATGATTGTATAACATCTTAAATGTATTAAACACATGACTTGTATGCATTTCATTTATGTCCATTCCTCTCCATATGAGGTAATCTGTCTGTTTAGCTATCTGCATATCGTTTCATAAGGACAATACTTACATTCCCATGATTCAAAGGGACTACCTTCTTCTGCTCTTCCACGAATCATCTTATTAATAGTCATAAATGCACCATTCCATGAGTTCAGATTCTCTGGTAGCTCATCCATATCAAACAGTATATCATGTAGTCTCATCCAATAGTCTGATACACTCTGATACCAATCTGATGATATAAGTTCATGTCTCATTTGGCTTGTATTCTTGTTATACCACATAAGAAACATTTGAACTCTATCTTTTACTTCCTCATCTGGTGGTGAGAACTCCATAAGAAATGGTTTCCACTCTTCAATAAGAGCCATCGCATATGTAGCTATTTGCATTTCATATTTGAATGAAGGGTTTTCATCTGGTTTACGACCAAACTTCTTACTCCACTTATATGCTGCAGCAGTCTTTAAATCATATATTGTTAGAGTACGCTCTTCTCTATCTATGTAAGCATAGTCTAGATGTCCTATAACTCTATGATAGTCATCAACTACCTCATATTCTATAAATGATATTTCACCCTCTTGAGTAGCTGGATGTGATGCTTGTTCTCTTAACGCTGACTCAACATCTGAATGTACTATAGTTCCAAGTCTTAACAACGACTTGCTCTTAAAATCCATATCAGACTTGGCACACTTATATATGCCAAATAGTTGCTTCTTATAACAATGTCCTGCTGAACTCGCAGACCAATAATGGCTATAGTCTTGGTTTAAATTACGGGTTCGTTCCTTTTGTTTATTGTCTAAGTACTGCTCATAGACAGTCAAAATGTCCATAAATTGTCTCCTTTAGGTCTTTGAATTTACGTTATCTTCATCATCTTTCAAAGATTTTAGATACTCGTAAACCTTTGTTGTTGTTGGTTTTGCTTCGGTTGTTTCAATCTTCACATGGGATGACAAATACTTCTTTACATACTTATCTCTTATAAATGCTGCTTCAGCATATGAAGGATAAATACCCACAAGTACTTCATTCCAATTTATCATCTCATCTGGTTCGAGAGGTCTTTTCTTTTGTCGCTTGAGTGTTTCAAGTCTCTTAACATTTACTTTCCTTTCTGTTCTTGCTATTACTGCCCAATTACTTCCTACATTATTCATATTGCTTCTCCGTCAACTGTTGATGTTGAGTCACCCATTGCTCTCATTCCTTCTAGTTTCTTAAGATTCTTTTCTAATGCTTCCTTATAGGCATTAGTAGGATGATTTGTTCTATTACCCTTGATACCAGTTATAATTCCTCTTGGGTTATACCATTCAACTGAAAGACGAGAACCCATTTTACTTAAAGCCTCATCGAACAACAGATTCAATTCTCTTATATGTTTTGTCCTCTTTTCTGAAGGTCTTGCATTAATTACTTTCATCATATTGGCTACTGTCTTTGATTGCATTACAGATATTTGGTATGTACCCTTAAATCTTGTTTCGTAGCTTATTTTATTTTTCTTCTCGTGTTTTGTTTTCTTGTTCATTTCTTTCCTCCTTATTTTCTAATCTTCTTAAATAGTTCAAGCCCAGTGCTATCTCTTCAAGGCATACTGTTATTCTTGGTAGTTGTCTTATGATGGTCTCTGCCATCTGTAAGCCTGCTTTAGTCCCTATCCAATTAAAACCACTCATATTAACCCTCCTTATATATTTTTATCATTACTGCTACAATAGCAATAAATACTATCCAACTTAATACTTCCATTTATCTACCCTCCCAACTGCCATCATCTGGGTTACCACTCTCATCTTCTATCTCTTCTAACCATATCCCACTAATTAAGAACTCTCTGTCTTTACAAGATAAATATGGGAAACAATCTTGTATATGTGTTCCTTGATGATATTTAAATAAGTCTGGGGCTTTGACTGTGACTTCATGTTCTTTACCGCTATCAAACCATTTACCTTTTATTAAATATTCATGGTTCGGCCAGTTATCTTCATTGATTTTATCAAATGTACAGTTATTAAATGCATACATCATGTTATTATTCCTTTATGTTAATGTTTTAAAATAGTAAACCTCTTGCCTACTAGCCAGTTAGAGTAGGTTTCATTATCAATCGTATAGCAATGTCTCTGCAAAATGTCTAAGCATTGCGTATGATGGGGCTGTTTATCAAGAGGTTTAAAAATGGTAAGCGGGACTAACTATTTGTGGAGGGGTGTAATTGTGGTGTCAGCCCCGCTTTTGTGTTGTCGGACTACAGAGTTAGGAGTTACTCATTCACTGCAGTCTCTTCCGTCGCAAAGGGTACAACTTTAACTGTGTCAACAACAACGCTATCATCTTCTAATACTTCTGGTTGTGTAGCATCTAATGCTGCCATAAACTCTTCCTTAAGTATTCGTTGCATCTCTTCTTCAACTACTCTTGTATGATACTCATTGTCATTCCATGTGAATGTACCTTCACTACCATATTCATTCCTTGCATCGAGAAATGCTCTACCAAATGATATGGTCTCCTCTGCGACTACCTCTTCTACAACATCATAGTCTGGAGTCTGTGTATTCTCATGTACTATCTGTTCATACGTTAGTGCTGGTTTAATAACTGGTGAATACTCAGCTACTTCTACTACTTCTGGTGTATGTTGATGATACAGTATAACACAGAGTCCACTTAATACTAATGTTGTTACTACTGTTGTTTTTGTTTTACTCATTGTGTACTCCTTTGTCTTATTATTAATTAATATCCTCGTTCTTTTCTATTATCTCTTTGTACTTGTTGAGATATAGAATAATGAGAATATGGTTGTTGGTCATGGTGAGTTGTGTCTTCTTCTTTTTCACCAAATTTGTATTCTAACCACGATAGTATCCACCATCCTCCTCCTAATATTAGAAAGAAGAGGAAAGGATACAACCACTCTTTGTATTCCATTGTACTTGTTCTCCTATGTCGTTATCTTCAAAATTGTATGTCCAATAGTATTCTATCCATTCATACGCTAAAGTTATGTCATCTTGGTAGAGATTGCACTCATGGTCCCCATTGATAAGGGACCACAAGTACAACTCTTCATCAAAGAAGCTATGAACTTCCATTTGATTTATTGAGTTCAAGAGGTCTATTATTGTGATTGTACAATAGATAGTTTCTTACTTTATCTAGGTCAGATTGCTCATAGTCTTTCTGTCCCAATTTGTACAGTCTATCACTTATCGTCTTATATTCAGTCTCTTTTAACTCATACTTTCGAAGGAGTTCTGATAACATCTCAGTTAAATTAGTGATAAGATTTGTTGTCTTCTTTATGTTTTTAGTTGTCATTGTCATTTTATTGTTCCTTTGCGTTTGTTATTGGTTTGTCTTCTTGAATACTATAGAATACTCGTGTTTGCATTGCTATAGTCTTAATGAAATATTTCTTACCATCGTCAAGTTCAACACCTACGAGCCACTTATGCTCAACCATATTGGTTGTTAGCTGGTTGTAAGTGATGTTCATTGACTCTCCTCTATCATCAATTAAGATGAAATGCTTAACATGAGGTGGGTTGTTGTTCATGATGTCACCTCTTTGTATTTACATTCAATGTCATACAACTCATCATAACACTTATCACAGTTAAACCCATGTTGCTTGTCATTGTATATTGTTATGTACATATCTTCAATACGTTCCCAATCATTGTAACTCCAGACAATCTTACCATCTATCTTACGTTCACGATAGTTGTCTATACTGGTCCAACCATTGGTTATACCATAGTTACCAATAGTCTGCTTTAGTCTAGCTAGATACATTAGCCAAGCATGTTTACTGGTAAGCTGATGCTTTAGTTTATTAGTCATTATTAACTCCTATTTGTCTTATTGTTGTTGAAATCTTATGTTTATAAGTGCTAGACCAAGTGGTATCGAAAGATGTACAAGAGTAGGAAGTATGAGTCTACCTATTAGAGTAGTTGCGTTACATAGTATCCCACTCTTGTAATCATTTGGTAGATGGTGACTGTTGCGGGCGATCGGTTGTCACTAGTTTATGCCTCATCTACCTATGAACTCAATCGGTTAATGCTGGTAATGTCATGTCATTGCCCTTATAGATGCTCGGTGGGGGGACGTTAGTCCCCCCTCCTCTCTACTTAAGTGTGCTTGCACACGCTTTGATGAATCTGGCTTTGTCAGTCTTCTTGATGGTGATGAAGTGCTTACCATTCTCATTGACAGATGGTCTCCAAAAGTGTACCTTTACCTTAGAATTCTTAGTCTCTAGGTTAAGTTGGAATCTACTAAAACCACTAAATGATTCACTTGCAATGTCACGATTGACAGGAAGGTCGATTTCGATAATGTTCATTTTTGAACTCCTTTTTTGATTTATGAAATGTACTTTAGGGTGACAGGGGCTGAGTTATAGGTCCACTTCATTTTGTAATAAGTCTTGTACACCACATGGGCATTTCTTAATTTGCAGTAAGTCATGGCTGAAAAAATAGATATATTAGATGTACTACCACCAGATATGCAGGAAGAGATATTAGAGTTTCTTTCTATACCAAGCGATGCTGTAACTATAGAGATAGACAAGGAGAGGTATACAATACCAGCAAAGGTCAATGAGCTTATAGATAGATTATATTGTGAATTAGAAGACTTCAAGGATGAGATACAAAAGCATCAAGGGTAGAAGACACTATGTATATAAGAATGAGGAAGAGTTCAAAGATGTACATCCAGAAGGAAGCATTGTTCAAGACTGGAGAGGTGGTGTAGAGGGTGATTGGGTCTATGCTGATGATGGTGGCATTGTCCAGCTATTGAGAGTATCGAAGGCTATTAAACACCCCAATGACAGGAAGAACTATAAGTACGCTAAAGGTTGGTGTAGAACTATTGTTGGTACGTTTCTTAATACGGATAAAACTATTATGGATACGGACTTTGATAGCCACAAGAATAGATATACCTTTTCCAAGACTATTGGAAATAAGAAGAATACGAGAGTTAGAAAGTCTCCTACTAAAAAGGAGAAGATATTTGCGACTAATGTCGTTGTTGGTATGGGTCCAGTTAAAGCGTACATGGATGCTTATAGAGAGGAAGATGAGAATCAAGCACAGAAGAAAGCAGTAATTTTATTAAAACAGGACAGAGTTATGAAAGAAATACAAAAGAGTGTAATGGACGTAGCAGAAGAGATGGGTCTTGACCATTCTTTTGTTTTAAACAAATTAAAACATCTTGCTAATTATAGTGATGATGATAATATCATTTTACAATCTACTAAAGAAATAGGTAAGATTATTGGGACTAGTGGTACTACTGTCAAGCAGAGAGAGTCTGGGATAGTAGGGTTGTTTCAAGGTTTTACACCAGAACAGTTACAAACAGCTAATAGAAAGGAAATATCAAATGGACAAAAAATCAATGATGGAGAAGTTAACGAAGATGAGGGGACAACAAGCGGAGATGGAGCTAGCGTATCAACAACTACTGGGAGCAATCTCGATGCTCCAATCACTAGTTGATGGGCCAGTAGCGGAAAAACCTAAACCTGCTCCAATACCAGTCCCTCCAAAAGTAGGGAAAGACCCGTTAGATGAGTTTAAAACGAAGTAAGGTAAAGGTCGGGGAAATAAAAATACTATTTCCTTATACGATTAAAAAAGAGAATAGTTCCTTTATTTTTTTCTATCCCGATTTTTTACACTTTTATGAAGATAAACTCCCAGAACGTATCGAGAGCAGAAGAGACTCTACAACTAGCTCATAAAGACCTAATAGCTTTTGGTAAGTTATTCTTGCCAGATGACTTTATGCGGTCTGAAACACCTGCCTTTCACTTTGAAATGGCTGATGCAATAGATGATTTGACTGTAAAGCAATTAGCTATTATATTACCAAGAGGTCATGGGAAGACTGTACTAACAAAAGCAAGCATTTTAAAGGATTTTGTATTTTGTCCAAAAGATGATATGCACTTTTATGCTTGGGTTGCTGCTACACAGAAATTGTCTGTAGGTAATATGGACTACATTAAGCATCACTTGGAGTACAATGATAAGATAAAGTATTTTTTTGGAGCTCTCAAAGGAAACAAGTGGACAGAGGAGGATATTGAACTTTCAAATGGATGTAAACTCATATCTAAGAGTAATGTTGCAGGGATTAGGGGAGGTGCTAAACTTCATAAAAGATATGACCTTATCGTGCTGGACGACTTTGAGCATGAGGCGAACACAATCACAAGAGACGCCAGAGACAAAAATGCGAATTTGGTCACTGCTGTCGTTTACCCTGCGATTGAGCCTCATACTGGGCGCTTGCGCGTTAATGGTACTCCCGTACATTACGACAGCTTTATCAATAATCTTATTATCAATTACGAACGCGCTGTTTCAGACGGTGAGGACTTTGCTTGGAAAATAGTAACACATAAAGCTATACTTCCTTCTGGTGAAGCACTTTGGCCATCATTCTTTCCTAAATCAAAACTAAAAGAAAAGAAGAAGTTTTACAGAGATTCTGGTCAACAATCGAAGTTCTATCAAGAGTATATGATGGAAGTTCAAAGTAGTGAGGATGCTTTATTTACTAGAGACCATATTAAATTTTGGAAGGGTTACTATGAGTACGAAGAAGAAGAAAAAGAAAACTATATTGTTATTAGCGGTGAGAGAATGCCAGTTAATACTTTCGTTGGTTGTGACCCTGCTACAGATATTGATACTAAAGAATCAGATTTTTCTGTTATTATGTGCATTGCTATTGATGTTGATAATAACCTTTATGTTCTAGAATATGAAAGACATAGGTCAATACCAACTATAGGTAGGAAGAATCTTAAAGGTGAGATGAGAGGAAAGAAAGGTGTTGTAGATTATATAATGGAACTTCATCAGAAGTATCATTGTACATCATCTACTGTGGAGGATGTTGCTATGAATAGGTCAATCTTTCAATCATTAAATGATGAGCGTCGTAGGTTAAATAGGTTTGATGTAGCTGTTATACCAGAGAAACCTGGAGGTACTCAAAAGATTAACAGAGTTTATTCTGGTCTATCTGGAAGATTTAGCATGGGGACCGTACATTTAAGAGAAAATATGTTTGATTTAATCAATGAAATTGTTACTTTTGGTCCACGCATGGCACATGATGATACCATAGAGACACTTTTTTATGCACAACTACACTCATTTCCGCCCAATAAGGTACACAATGAGAAAGAAAATGCATGGTTTACACCTAAAAAGAAAGCAAAGCATTGGATAGTAGCTTAATTGGTAAGGAAATTAATAGAAAAACTCTTAGGATTTTTATATAACATGACTAAAATAAAACAAGATAGTACAACTACAGAAGTAAAGAAGACTGATTTAGAATTAGCAACTACTGGTGCAAAGGATTCTTTAAGGAAGAAAGAAGAATATAAAGTATTGCAAGATGTTGCTAATGAAATGGATTTTTCATTTGATGACTTGGTTACCATGTATATGGCAGAATCAAGTGGAAGGTCTGATGTTGAAAATGATTTAGGATATGTAGGTGGATTTCAGTTTGGTAAAAAAGCTGGAACAAAGTATGGACTCGTTAGCGATTATGGAGACTTTAGAAAAGATTTAAGGAAGAGTGCAACTGCAGCTATTAAATTTGCAAGAGATAATACTAAAGATGATATTTTATTGAGTGATGGTGTAGATGCAAATGGTGACCCTAAATTTAAAAAGATGGGAAAGACTTTTAGTAACCTACTTGCAGAAAATGATATACCAGAGAGTTTAGCTGTGTATCTTACTCATCAACAAGGGAGAGGTGGGTTTATTGATTTAGTAACTGGTTCTAAGAGCGGAAGAGTATCTGAAGGTACTATAGATAAAATGTCTGAGAATCTTGGGTTTAATGATAAACAAAAAGAAGAGTTTAAGTTAAATGCGAATAAGGGTGATTCAGCTAAGTTGTTTCTCAATTCTTGGAAAAATCGTTGGTCTGAAAAAAAGAAGGAGGCAGCCAATTGGATGGCTGAAGGTGCTCCAACAGACCACAAAGTATTTAATGCAGTGAAGGATAGTGGTAAGTCAGAAAATATTGTATCAGAAGCAGATGATGGAGGAACTAATGCTATACGACCAGATTAAACAAAATAAGATTGCTGGTATAAGAAGTATTATGGGTATGAAGAATAAGCCAATGGATTTAAGTGGGTCTAAGCCAGTAGGTGGCTCAATTGATTTAACTGGTAGCAAGGCTACTGGAAAGGCTCAATCAAGTTTATTACAGAAACTAGGTGCTCCTCCCCCGTCACCTTCTACACAGTCAAGTGGTACTCAACCACAAATGAAACAGCAAGGTAATTTATCAAGTCAACTCCCAGTAAAACAAAATATGTTTAGTATGGCATCTGAAAGACAACCTCAATGGGGACCACAAAATAAACCATTTGGTACTCAGAAACCTCTCGGTGTCCCAGGTCCGAATGAACCTGCTGGTTGGCAACAACCTGCTAGGAATCAAAATTCTAAGTTAAGTGATGCTTTTAATCTTCTAAAGGATTCTGGAATAGGGGGAATGTTTTAATGGCTGATACTAGTGGAAGAATATTATATAGTTGTCATTTAAGGGCTGATGAGCATGTTTCTAAAGCTGAAGACTCCAGAGGGAGTACATGGTCTAATATAACTATTAAAAGCAAGGAAGTTAATACTTCTACTACTAATACAAAATATTATGCAGACTCTCTAAAGTTATATGATTCTGCTGGTATTGGGCACGGCTATACTGATGGTAAGAGAGTATACCATGTTGCTAATACTTCTGCTCTTTCTCCTTTAGACCAGAATGATAGTGAGGCAATGACTCATTTAAAATATGCATGGATAAAGCATACTGGGTATCAAGGAACAGATTTTACACATACTGATTGTGATATAACTAGTGGTTCTGAAAATGTGTCTGTAACTGATTCTTCTGGAATAGTTGCTGATATGTGCATTTTAAATAGTAATTTCCCTTCTGGGACATATGTTTTGTCAGTTGATGCTACACTAACACCTCAAAAGGTTGTTATGTCACAACTTTCTACAGCAACTGCTACTGGTGAAACAATAAGATTTCTAGGACAGTCTACTACAGTTAATGCTACAGACTATTTAGCTGTTTATAATGGGACTACTCTAATTACATTATTGCCTCCAGGTGGAGGAATATCTATACCTATATTCTCATCAAGTTCATGGACTACTGCTATCGGTTCACAACAACTACAAGTAGCAAGTAAGACTGTAGCTGATGTTGATATATATGGTTCTAATAACATAGCTGTTGAATATTTATTATTTGAGGATAGTGACTAATGCAAACTAAGAAAAAGAAGAAGAAGTTTAAAAAGGTTAAGACATTTAAATCTCCATTACTTAAGCAGAAGGAGAAAATGGAAGCAAAAGCAAAGACAAAGGCAAAGTTGAAAAAGATGCAAGATAAATTTGCTGCGGCTAAGAAGAAACAGAAGAAGAAGTCTTCTGCTATTTTAGCTTCAAAGAGAAAAAATGGCTAGAATAACAAGCAAAAAGAAAGCTGAGATTAATAAAAGGCTATGGGAAAGAGCTAACAATCTTCATAGGAATAGATGGCAAACCATTAGTCAAAAAGGGTATGACTTCTATCTTAATGAGCAACTATCTAAAGAAGACGAACAAGCCTTAAACGAGGCTGGTATGCCTACCTTTATTATTAATAGGGTAACTCCTATTATAGAAACAATGAAGTATTTTATTACTGCTAACAATCCTAAGTGGAAAGCTGTAGGTGCTGAAGGTAGTGACGTAGATGTTGCACAAGTTCATTCTGATATTGCAGACTATTGTTGGCATTTATCAAATGGGAAATCTTTGTATGGTCAAGTTGTACTCGATAGTTTAACGAAAGGTATTGGGTATTTCTTTGTAGATGTAGATAGAGATTCCGATAGAGGTAAGGGAGATGTCGTCTTTAAGCGCATAGACCCATATGACGTATTTGTGGACCCAATGAGCCGTGACATCTTTTTTAAAGATGCCAATTTTATAATGGTGAGAAAAAATTTCTCACGAACCCAACTGATAAATTTATTCCCAAGATTTAAAGCTAAAATCAATAAGGCAGGAGGTTCTGGTTCAACTGCATATTCACATTCTTTAAGGGATATTAACAAAACAGACAATATTCAGCCAGAAGATATTACTATGGGATTAACTGTAGAAGCTGAAGATGATGATATTCTTCCATACTACGAATGTTATTCGAAAGTAAAGATACCTTATGTAAATGTTTTTATTAAGATACCACCTTCTAGGGAAGAACTTGAACAAATTAACAATCTTGTCAAAGTACAGATAGAAGAATTTCGCAGAGAGCAGGAAGTAGCCTTACTTGAAACAGAAAAGAAATTACAAGAGGCTTTACAATCTCAAGAAATGATTCCAGAGAGAGCTAAGTTAGAGTTAGAAAAAGCTCAGAAGCAATCAGAACAAGCTATACAAGAAAAAAGACAGCAGTTAATGTCTGAGGCTCAAGATGAAGCTACGAGGATTGAACAAAAAATAGTTACTAAGAAGGAATATGAGGAATTTGTAAAGACTGAGTTAGCTAAAAAGAATATTGTTGAGGCTATTGACTTCTTCGAGAGTAGGATTAAAGTTACTTGTACTGTTGGTGAAGATACCTTCCTATATGAGTATCATCTTGATACACAAGAATATCCTATTGTTCCTATTCCATATGCCTATACTGGAACTCCATATCCTATGAGTGCTGTAGTTCCTCTAATTGGGAAACAGCAGGAAATAAATAAAGCCCATCAGATTATGTTACATAATGCTAACTTAGCATCTAACCTAAGATGGATGTATGAAGAAGGTTCTGTACCAGAAGCTGAGTGGGAACAGTATTCTTCATCTCCAGGTGCTCTATTAAAATACCGACAAGGTTTTGCGGCTCCTACTCCAGTATTACCAGCATCTATTAATAATGCTTTCTATACTGTAACTAGTGAAGGGAAGCAGGATATAGAGTATATAGCTGGGATACATTCATCAATGATGGGGATTGCAAAGTCACAGCCAGAGACATATCGTGGTCTTCTTGCTAATGACGAATATGGTACAAGACGTATAAAGGCTTGGATGTCTAATACAGTAGAGCCAGCACTTGAACATCTTGGAAAAGTATTTAAGGATGTAGCACAGAAAACATATAAGATAGATAAGGTATTTAGGATTGTCCAGCCAGAGGCTGGTCAAGGGGCGGGAGAAGAAAAAGAAGTAAGGATTAATATTCCTGTCTATAATGATTTTGGAAATGCAATAGGTAAATGGATGGACTATGAGACTGCTCAGTTTGATGTACGAATAATAGCTGGAGCAACAATGCCTATAAATAGGTGGGCTTTATTAGAAGAGTATTTTAGATGGTTCCAGGCTGGACTTATTGATGATATAGCTATGGTAGCAGAAACTGACATTAGAGGGAAAAAGAATTTATTAGAAAGAAAATCATTATATTCACAATTACAACAGCAAGTTTCTCAAATGGAGGAATCTCTAAAGGATAGTGCAGGAACTATCGAAACATTAGAAAGACAATTAGTACAAGCAGGTATTAAAGAAAAGATTACAAAAGGTTCTCTTGAAGAAAGGAAATCAGTACAAGACACACAAGCACAACAGAAACTTTTAAGAGGAAAGATGTCATCTGAATTAGATACTGCTAGAAAACAGCTAAAGACTGATATGAGACAAGTTCTCAATGACGTTAAACGGACAGAAGCGGGCAATATGCCTAACGTGTCTGAAAAGGATTAATTATGAGCGAAGTAAAAATCGGTAGCCCAGGAGCCTGGGATAGAAAATATATAGCAAAACTTATTGCAACAACCCAGTTATCAAGGAGAGATAGTGGGAAAACTTATTTATGTGATGACGCTACAATATCTTTACCTAGAGTAAACGATGCTGGGTCTTTACCCACTGGTTGGAGTGCAACATTCGTACACTTAGATGGTGAAAGCACTATCGGCCCATATACTTTAGATGCAACTGGTGAATATGTAGACATTTTTTGTAATGGGACAAAATATTTAGCAAAGGATGGAATGACGACAGTCTTGGGTCGTACTGGTGAAGAAGGTGGTACTGGACCAACAGGAGAACCTGGAGGAACTGGACCCCCTGGACCAACTGGAGCGACTGGGACAACTGGACCACGAGGATATACTGGTGATACTGGAGGTGCTACGGGAGGAATAACTGGGATGACTGGAGCTCAAGGACCCACAGGGGACAACGCAGGAATAACTGGACCAGCTGGTTCTACTGGACCACGAGGGTACACTGGTGATACTGGTTCGTCTGGAGCATTGGGTTCAACTGGAGAACAAGGTGAGGTTGGACCAACAGGACAAACTGGGATGACAGGAGCGACAGGAGCAACTGGACCTCAAGGTGCTCAAGGAGATACAGGGCCAACTGGTGAGCAAGGTGGTACTGGAGAATCCGCTTAAAAAGTATTATGTAATATGCTAAAAAAATATTAAATTAATAGGAGATTAAAATGAGTATTGACCAACAAGTAGACAACGTATCAGCAGATACCCCCGAAAGTTCTTCATTCGATGATACATCTGATTTCTTTTCAGAGTTAGATGCGTCAGTAAATGGAGCAATTCTCGAATCTAGTGATACTTCAAAACAAACCTCTCAGGAAAATGCTTCTGCATCACTTGGGAGCCCAGCTGGAGTTCAGAAACAGGACGAGTATCAAGTTCTGCAAAAGAGGTATTCTGATTCAAGTAGAGAGGGAAAACGACTTAACACTCGTTTAACTGAACTTGAACCATATGTACCAATTATTGATGCAATGAAGGAAGACCCCGACTTAGTTTCTCATGTGAGAGGTTATTTCGAGGGTGGCGGGAAAGCTCCAAAGAGTATGAAGGAAAAACTTCAATTACCAGAGGACTTTGTGTTTGACCCCGATGACGCTATTGCAGATTCCAGTTCTGATTCAGCTAAAGTTTTGGATTCCACTATTGATGGAGTTGTTCAGCGTAGGTTAAATGACCATGCAGGACAGCAGAAACGTGAGAATACAAGACTAGCTGCCGAAACCGAATTTCGTAAGAGATTTGAGATTGGCGATGATGAATGGCAAGACCTTGTACAGTATGCTAAAAGCAGACCTCTTGAGTTAGAGGATATTTATTATCTTAAAACTCGTAATGAAAGAGAGAAGAATATAGCGAACTCAGCAAGTACTCAAGTTGCACAGCAAATGAAGAATGTCTCTGACAGACCACAATCACTTGCTACATCTGGTTCTCAAACAGTAGAGACCACTATGGATGATAAAGTTTTTGACACCATACTAGGAGCCGACTCTAAATTGGATTCGTTATTTAGCGCAAGCTAAGTAACTTAATTAAGCAAAAAAGGAGAAGACTATGCCCGATTTATTTGGCTTAGAGTCTGGCTTATCAGAACAATCCTCTCCGCAGGGCTTAGACCCAATATCATCCAGTTTAAGTACTGGTGACCTTCGCAGACGATATGACTTTGGTGACAGGGTTTCTGAACTATCTATACCTCAAGACCCTTTTTTCAGATTAGTATCAAAACTTGCGAAGAAACCAACGGATGACCCCGAGTTTAAGTTCACAGAGAGGAGACCATCGTTTCATAAACGATATGCTTATGCAGTTGGAGTTTTTAATAACTCTGGCTCTGAAGTAGAGACAGGTGCCTTAGGTGATGATTTGACTGCATCTAATTTCTCCACATTTAAAATAAACATGGCTTGTGATTATCTGAAAGATGGTAACCTATCTAATGTTTATGGACAATCTGGAAATGAAATTAAAGTAGGTCAAGACAACACACAACCTCAGTTCTTCCTAGAAGGACAGATGGTAAAGATTCCACTTCAAACGTCAGTACCTGGAAGTCTATCAGCCGCTTCGGCTGAGGACTTTGCAGTTATGAGAGTAACGAAAGTTACTTCTTATGCAGGCGCTGGGGATTTTGATAGTGGTATTGTTGGCAATGCAAACCAGTGTGATTTAGTTCAGCTGGAAGGTGTAATCGTCAGAGATGGCGGTGCCAGCATTGTCAGTTTAGGTAGCCCAAATGCAGTAGCAGGTGACTCAACATATAGCTTATCACAAGAACAGCTTGAAAATAGCAGATGTTATGTGGTAGGAACTTCACACGGACAGGGTACAGGTTACCCAGCGACATGGAAAGACCAGCCTTTCTCGACTGGTTATGGACGCACTCAGATTTGGAAAACAGCCTTAGCAATGGATAACACGACTCGTGCTACCGTTCTAAAGTATGAACCTAATGAGTGGGCTCGTATCTGGAGAGAGAAGTTGATTGAACATAAATGGGATATTGAACAGAGTATGTTGTTTAGTACACAGGGTAAAGTAGATACTACTACCTGGACTACTCAAGGTGCTGTTGATTACATTCTCAATTATGGAAATGTCTTCGGATTAACCCATGCTACTAAAACACAAGATGACTTCTTGGACGACATGAGTGCTTTCTTAGACCCACGTTACAATAATGCAAATGCAACATTGTTCTTCGTGGATACAGCAACCTATAATTGGTTGCATAAGCTAAGTGGGTATTTCACAAACAACCTTGAAATCTCATCTAACTTTAGAGCAGACATGGCTCTGACTGGAAAGAAGAAGGTCTTTGGTGTTGACATAACTACTATCAGTACACCTTATGGTGATATGAATGTAGCTAGAAACATCCACCTTGATAGTACGAAGATTAAGATTCTTGCAATTAACATGAGGTACTTGGCATATAGACCTCTTGTCGGTAACGGCTTGAATCGTGATACGGCTATCTATGTAGGTGTACAGACCTTAGAGAATAGTGGCGTTGACCGTAGAGTTGACTTAATCCAAACAGAAGCAGGAATGGAGTTTCAAATGCCAGAAGCCCATGGCATCTGGTCATAAGGAGGTAAACAATGGCAAATCCACTATATGGTTC
>Ga0098061_1000095_pt1 | contig 35047 bp, 26 predicted proteins | sample 22_taG_FD_92579 | JGI IMG/M metagenome (GOLD analysis project Ga0098061, IMG submission 92579) | Marine viral communities from the Subarctic Pacific Ocean - 22_ETSP_OMZ_AT15343 metaG | ecosystem: Environmental > Aquatic > Marine > Oceanic | place: Subarctic Pacific Ocean | collected 2015-01-20
AAGATAACTGTTGAAAATCGCTTTGGGGATCTTTCCAGTATCATCCACATCGCGAGGGTTAGGGCCCTTGGGTATATCACATAGCGGATGCTCTGTGTCTGGGCGTGTAAATACGGTATAAAACCGGGCTCCGTTTGGCAGTGTATCATCTGCAATAGAAGTGGGTCCCGAAACCGGAAACTTGATTGTGTTTGTCATTTTTTCTCTTTTGTGTTTGTGCTGCCTCTGGTCCCTCTATGGACCGCAGCGGTTGTTAAAAGCGGCAGACTTTAACCGGTCTGCCAGCGGCTGCACACTACATCTGCGGGTAAAGAGACTCATCGCGAGCAAATACCATAAGGTTGCTCTTGATAATTTCAATCTCTGTATCTGTCCACTTTACATACTTGTAAGAAGAGGTGCGGCCCTTATTCTTATTCTTAAAAACAGTGTTCCACATCTGCATCAAAGATGCAGCGCCATAAGTAGCGTAGTTGTTTGCAGAATCAAAGTGAAGTTCAGTTGTCCAATTGGACAAATCTTTCAGTCCTTCGCTGCTCTTTCTCACTATTGCAAAGAATTCTTTAAGCCGCTCCAAACCGGCTACCCCAGTAGGAAGTCGATTCTTGCTGACGTAAATAAAAGCTGCAATAGCTTCCAAAACAGATACCGGAACCTCGTCAATGCCATCGAAAGTCGACTTAATAACATCGATTGCAGTCGCGACATTCGGGGCTCGTCTGGCGCCCCACTTTACATCTGAGGCGTCTCCACCAACGGTGCGAATAACGCGCTGGAGGGTCGAAATTCCCTCGACAAGAGGAGTCGATGCGCTTCGATCGCTGTGGTGTAGGCTAAATCCGCTTGACGCCGCAATACTCCATGTATCACATGCCATCTTGTGGCGTGAATGCGTCTTGTCTAGAAGCTGCTGCAGAAACTTATCGTGTGACGATATCGCTGCTGCGTATTGATCTTGCGCATTGAAAAGGCGGCGGCTTTCGGCATAATTACTAACTACACGGACGCTCGCCGGAACGAAATAGATGCCGTTCATATACGAACCCGTAGCTCGGCCACCACCATCACGGATAATAAAGACGCCCTCATCTAAAATGAAGTCAACGTCAATTGGCTGAAACAACATTACATCAAAATTCTTGGCAATGCCTAAAATCTTGTTTTTCCGCCCCTTATCAAGAGCGTTACGCTGCCCCCAGTCTTCGCGGATCTCGGCAGTTCGAATATCGAACAGGGGAAAAGAGTAGTCTTCATGAAAGACCCCTGCAAAAGTAGCTAGAAGTTTGGGCTTCTTTAGATTGGCCTCCCATGTCTTAAACTCTCTTAAAACATCTGGATTTGCCTGCAGGTTTTCTTCAATTGTATAGCGAACCAGTCTGTTTTTAGTCGCTTGCTTGTACTGCTTTGTTACCTCGGATGTGTACTTATCGACATATCGAGACATCACTTGCTGTCTGTGCATAATATTCTCCTTATTTAAATTATATAAATTACACTTTGTACGAAGCTATATCGTACTTTATCAGTATAGCAGATTGTGCTAATTTGTCAAGGCTTTTTTTAAAAAGTTGGGGCACCTGTAATCCCGTGCCCCCCTGCGGAATTTGCCTCACTCGGCGACGGCAGCAGTGTCGTCACCAGTGTCTTCATCGGCGTCTCCGCAACCACTCATCAGAGCGCATGCGGCGATTAGTACAGCGTACTTCATAGTCCCTCCTTTGGATAAAAGTTGAGGCATCTGTCTCCCCATGCCTCCCTGCGGGTTCTCCACTTAAGCTATCGTGCCAGCAGCTCTTCAAAAGCTGCATCTACGTTGCTTGTCTCGCTTTTATTATACATTACATTTTCGCGAGAACGATCCTCTGTACTCTCGTCATCCGAGAGGAAGGCATCCAGCATGCTTTCAACGTCTTCGGTTGAAGTACGATCAAAGATACTATCGAAATCTGGAATCAAATCCAGAATTCCGGGGATAGCTTCGGAATCTTCTAAGAGTGGAGAAGTATGACGACGTGGCTTGAGAGTAGTTTGCGGATATGCACCGGGTTTGGAGGGCTTGGTATATGTAAGAGTGATATCAGTACCACTGTCAACGTCAGTGATGTCGCCATAGTCTGGGTCTAGAATGTACCCAAGGAGAAGCTCATATGCGGTCTTGCCATACCCCCACACACGGGCTCCCCTGTCTTCTTCGCCTCGCACAATTACGGGACTGAAGAATCGCTGTCGGGCGAAGAGGCTCTTTGCCAGCTTCTTGCTCTCAGCGTCATTATTGTCTACGCCATCGCGCCACAGATTGGAGGCGAAGTCACATACCGGACAGCGGTCTCCAAAATTGCGCTTAGGACATAGAAATCCTCTGTTATTCCCTAGATTATAATGAAACCACATCTCCTTGAGCGGGTCGCCATCGTTTGTAGGGACAATTCGAATGTCTTGGTTGCCCTCGTTGGGCTTCCAAAAAACGGAACTTCCGCTTCCGTTTCCTTCGCCGCGCAGCTTTGAAAGCTTTGCACGCATTTTTTCCATATTGATTGCCATTATTTTTTTGTCCTTTTGCCTTTTCGGCTATAGTAAGCAAAGCTAATTTTCCTTGCTTCTGTTAATAATATAACTTATTACGTCTTGTTTGTCAAGCTAATTTTTATTATTTTGTATAAAAGATGTGTGCGCCTCAATGAAGCAATACTTCTGGTCATAATTGGTCGAAAAAATTCCAAAACTAGTCTTAACTTCTCCAGCGTTCGAAGACTGTTTGACCTTTTTAGTAATACCTTTCAATAGATTCCCATCGCTCTTGAGCACGTCATTTGGTATACTATAATAATACACAATCTCTCTGATATTGTCAAGAGAAAAAAGCAAACTTTCTTTTTTTTCTTTCTCGTTATAGATTCCAATTGTAGAAATACGAGCAAAATCAACTGGTTGTGAAAATGTGTCCATGACCGATTCTGTTTTTTTGTATACGTTTATCATGTGCATGGTCGATGCAATCACTTCATTTAGCCTATCATAATAACCAATAACCGGTACGTCACCGATTATTGCCTCAACGCTGGGATTATGCACTATTCTCATTGCTTTAAACATACCAGATCGAGCGTACTGTTGCAACACATTAAATGTAACATTATTTCTTAATTGAGATAGTTCGCTCAACAGGTCGACATCGGGCAGAATGTACAATATGCTAATCTCACAATTTTTAATTGTTTCCAATATTCGCAACGAAGCACCTGAAATTGCGCCGGCGCCGCATAAAATAAATATCACCTCGCCACTTACATTCTTTAAGAAATTTTTTAAAGAAGGGCAATTGCTCTCGTAGTCTTCAACAGATTGCTGCCTTGGCATCGCATATATGCCATTCTTTTTCAAACCCTTTAGCCCGACATCAATTTTATAGACATCATATTGTGGGTACTGTGTGAATTTGTCAGCAACATTGCAACCAGCGGCACCCAAGCCAATAATGTTCAAATTACACCTCTTTTCCACCAATGTGTGTTTGAAGATGAGGGTGCTTTACAGACTTTCTTAAAGCTAATAGAGCATCAACATAGTCTTTATAAGAAATTTCATCCTGGCCACCCTGCTCATATGTCCAAACCATCATTTGGGCGCGCTCTTGTTCCGAATACTGTTCTTCTTCAGGGCGCACAGGTGTGCGTGGGGCCATCAACTTTTCATATTCTTCTTCTTCTGGTGAACCGGGTTCAATTTTTGGCGGGGCTACACGGGGATCGGCTGGAAACTCTTCTCCTGCCAATGCCAATAACTCCTCATCGCTCAAGGAATCATAATTTCTTCTAGGCTCCAATGGATCTTGGCCTGGAAATTTAATAACTTCTGCTTCTTCCAGAACTTCTTTGATAATCTGTTTAAGTTTTGTTTTTGTAATTTTCATATAAATAATGCCTCCTCGATTGACATGAGACTGTCGTAAGAATTGCGCTTAAGCTCCGACAATTTTAATAAATACCCGTTTCTACGCAATGCTTTAAATGCAATATTTTCAACTGAGTATTCTCCTCCGGATTCAAGTCCGGACTGTCTAAATTTTCTAATCTTATCTCGTAGTACTTCTGATCTATCATATGCTTCTTGATAACGCTTTCTATCATATAATTCTATAGCCCTATCAATCTGGTCCATCAATGATTCTGCTTTTTTCTCGACATTGTTGAAGTCGATTTCATTCGCGTCCACTGGAATTGCTGGGCGAGTAACCCAATCATCATTAAGAATTGAATATACGCCAGTTGATGCATGCGGCTCTTGATAATCTTGGACATAGATTTCAACTTCAAAATCGCGGATCATAATTTCATGTTGCAGATTCCAGAGAGACTTCCTAGAATTAAAATATTCTTTAACAAGAGAGAAGTTGTCATCCACTTCTGCAAAGTCAATGATTACATGCAAATCAACATCTGAATACTTTGACCAATTATAATTGGCCAATGAGCCGGTAAATGTGATATCTTCAATTGCAACATCGGAGACTTCGTGCTTCTCCATAAATTGGCGAGCGATTTCTAACAGGACATCTCGGACTTCCGGGTCTAGACGGTCGTCTGGCTGATTCCAAAAGTCTTGATGCAACTCTTCGCGGACCACAAAAGACGATGTGTCGACATCCTCTTCAATACTCTTCCGCCAATTTTCAAATATAAGTTTCATTATTGATCGTATCCTGTTGGCGGCTTGATCCAAGTTGGTGTTCCTGAAGGTGGTAAACTGTCTACAGCGCCGTCAATAGAAGTTCCGTATGAAGCATTAGTTAATGTTCCGTGATGGCCATATCCTGATAAATCTTTCACAGTCGTTCCACTACCTTCATTAAATCTCCAATATCCTACAAGACCACTTCCACCTGATTTTGTATGATTATAACTAGTTCCGCCATCATATACATTCGCAACCCAGCTGGCACTCTTCTCTTCCTTATAAAAAGCTATTTCATCAAGCCCGCATGCGTTTCCGTTATTATATTTAGTGTTACGGAGACCTGATTCTGAGTCCGTTCCTGAAGCCTGTACTGCGCGCATACCAAAAGCCACACCCTGAACCATCGTGTCGGCTTCCATTTTAGCAACTCGGGACGCTTCTTTTTCAGCTTCCAATTTGGCGGCTCGGCGCATTTTTCTTTGCCACTGTCTTTGTCGATGCTTAATATATTCTAATGACATTTTTAATACCACTTCTCAACATCAAAACCGCAATTATCCATAACGTGATCGGCCAGTTTTTGCATAAATTCTTCTTCGCTCATCTCGTATGGATCAATGCTTTCCCAGTCTTCTTGCATATAATCAGATCGATAAAACCAATCTCCACATCCACTTTCTTCTGTAGCTTTTTTTACTTTTTCCTTAAATGCTACCAATTCTTTAGTTCGCTCTTGCTCTTTTGCTTGAACAGATCGAGCTTCAATTTCTTCTTCGGGCTTTTGAGCTAATAGTTTTACCTCAACAATTCCTCTAGAATCCCAAATGCAACCAGAGGCTACATCCCAGCCATAATACCAATCTGCAGAATAGCTAAACTGGGCCTGATAGGGGCAGATTTCAATACCACTGTAACCAGCATCTTGTATTGCTTTCCAATCCATAGCGGCGCCGCCGAATCCGGTGGATCGAAGAAAATTCTTTTCAAGCCATTGAAACTCATCAGCATTTGTAATGCGCAAAACATCATCACCTAATACAACTTCATATAAATAATTGGACTCCTCTAACCAGTGGGGCATTTCGTGCTTGGTCCAATCAATCCAATCATCGCCACAGGAATACCACAACCCTTGAGGCTTTTTCGCAAAGCTTTGGGGCGTCTTCTGCGCCACATTTCGGAATTTAGTATAAGGCTCTTTTGATATGAAGACCTTCTCCTCTGGGCGCACATGGTATCCCCATAATTCGCTCTGCTCTGTTAGAAGAAATTTTCTGAAATTTTCAAATAATTTATCCATTTAGTCTCCCTCGTAACAGTTCTTTGTCTCATCATCGGGAACGGTAACTTCGATTGTCGGCTCATCAAACCTATATTTATTTTTTACTTTCTCGCTGATTGGAATCGCCTCGCCGTCGCCATCGATTCGGACAAAGGTCATATCAGTAGTCAAGACGGTTCTTTGAGAACCGTTATAAACACTGTGTCTTCTTGCTTCCAAGTGAATTACGATCGATCTATTTCCAACTCCTCGGACTTCACCATAAATTTTAATTATTTGACCTGGGCGTACAGGCTTGTTGAAGACAACTTCTGAAATCTTCTTTGTCACCATCCTTGGTGTATCGCATGCTTGGCATGCGAATATGGCGCCGGCCTCATCGAGCCAAGCGAGCAATGAGCCACCGAAAAGATTGCCATGGTAGCCAACGTTGGCGGCTTTGCAAAAATGAGTTGAGATAAGTTCCATGATATTACTAATTAGTTGTTTTATAGCCTTAGTTTATAAAGAGATCCAAAATTCTTACCACCTTTGATATTAACCTTGAATGTTCCCAAGTCATTCTCGGCAAACATCTTTTTTATCTCCGGTATTAGATGCCTTTCATCATCAGTGAAGTCTATAATTATAGAGTCATGTACGCAAAATGCAATATGTGATTTATAATTTTCAAGAAATTGATCAATTTTGATTAATTGCCTCAGCAAGACATCGTTAAAGGTGCTTTGGATTATGTAGGATATGCTGAAGTGCTCTGTGGCGGGTATAGCGCGATTATACCGCGTTCTAACTGTGTTTCCGTCCCAATACTCCTTCTTGACCTTGGAGCGATTGTAAAGGCTCTCAGCCTTTTTATCGTATGACCCTGGGTTGTACAACCAGGAGAAGATCTTCTTTTTAGCCTCTTCGCGAGTACAATTATTAAATACGTTTTTTGCATTCCAATCGTGAATGTCTTCGTCGGGCTGCTCCTCTCCGCACAATGCAAGAAGAGTTCTCAGCTCAGCGCCATTGTAATCCAATTCTACAAACCAATCGTTTGTCGGCTCAACAATTGTGCGAAAATCCTTCTCCATTGTTAGAAGAGGGAACGTGCCGGGAATATTAATTAGTCTCCCGGTTTTTGATCCAAAAATGCTATACTTGCAATAAGGATCGTATTTCTTATATTTTATAAAAGCCGATTTTCCTCTTTTCGAAATTATTTTGGATCTACCGTTTGCTAGATTAATGTTCAATTTTCGATGCCCGATGTCGGTCATGACTTTTGTTAAGTCAAGCAAAAAATCATAATTCTCTGGTTTTTCGTGCGTGCCTATAACATGTTCGGTAATCTGATTCATCAAGTCAAAATATTCCAACAAAAAATCTTTTGGAACTAGATCGAAAAAACAATGGTCGCTTAACGAGATCCGACCTAATTTAAAAGATCTATAAAATGCTCTTAATTTTCTAAGAGATTTATCAAATTCATCTCTAATGTGATCCGGACAAACGAGTTCGGGCGCTTTGCCACTACAATATAGCTTGGCATACTGGACGGTATCCCGGTCTTTTAAAAATTGCGCATACCTCCAAGCAGCAGACAAATCACTAGGAATAGAATCAAGTAGAATATCACCATCGTAGTAAATTCCAACGCAACTCCCCTTATCATCTAAAGGTTGAAATATCATTTATACCTCTTTATAAATCAGTCTCATAAGGATCGTAGCCCAAATCACTATCATCAAAATCCGCATCTGCGTGATGATCATAGTCGTAAGAACCGGGCATTGCCCCATACGGACCGGTCGCATGTGGCACTACATCGGCCATGTTTGTTTGCCGGCGTCTCCTTATAGTAACATCTTTTGCCTCATTAATCAACCTTAATTCTATCTCTTTACTTGTTAAGGAGCCTTGTTTTGTATGATTTCTCGACAATCGACTCTCTAAGTACAACAGTCCATTCGCCATATTGTATCTGGACAGCTGGGGTCCGTTTCGACTGGGAAGCATATGTCTCTGATAGGCCTGATTAGCCATATCATCAACTTCGGTTCTTGAATAGAGGCCCTCCTCTTCTATGTTTCTAATCTTGGCGTATAGTTTGAGAAAATATAACTCATCCTTTCGCGAAAAAATTAGACTTCTTGGCGTCGGCAACAATCTTTCCACCCTAGAGACAGTTGATCCATTTGTGCATGCTGAATAATCGCCACGAAAGGGCTTATAATCATGATATGTGTAATATATATTCAACAAAAATCTTTTGAACAATTCATATCCAGGAATATGTGCGCGATTGTAGTTGGCTCTAAAAAAGCTATCTGGACTGCTTTGGTTGTGATACCTGTACATTTTAGGTACAGTCACATCGCAATTAACATCCAAATATAAGCGCCACGGTACGAAACGATCAATATGAAACCCATGCTGTTTAGCGGCAGTTAAAAAGAATTGATAGTTTCTGCTGTTGATGAACGTATCATATTTTTCCTGATCGACAGAATTGTCCAAATCAGCAATATCCACAACCAGAGCCGATATATGAGGCATGCTAAACCGTGATCTCATAAAACCACTTAACGTAATGGGTTGAACGCGAGCGATTCGCTCAAGGGCCAACATCACCTGATCAGTAAACTGGTCGAAATTATTAAAGATGAATCTTTTATCCAAATGTAGATCTAGTTGTGGCATATATTTATACACAACTGCCTGACCAATTGCTCGCGAATAACTACCATATGCTTCCTTGTAATTAACCATTCCACGATATGCCTTTAATTCCGACAAATACGGATGATCAGCGTCGATCTTTTTGCATGCGACTGCTTTTTGAAACTCTATTGTCAAATTCCTAAATGCGCGCTCGACCATACGAAAAACTCGGGCCGGTCGTTTCGTATCTGCAGAATTCTTAATCGATACGATTTTTGGAGTGACTGTGCTGGGCCGGTCATATCTCGGGCATATTGGTATATGAAACCTATCTACTTTTCCATAAAGTATCTTCTCTGCAAAGTGATAATCTTTAAGGGTGCTCTTGCTATCCGCGGTGCCAATGATGGAATCATATGCGTGTGCACGATATTTAGTTCTATAAATATAATTGTGGCGCGCCGATCTATTATTTTCTCCCAAAAATGATCTGTATATTGGCATTCTTGTTCCTCTGTGTATAAGTATTTAGCTAAACTATTTTTAATTAGTTTTGGCCATCCCACGAATCTTCAACACCGAGCATGTCGCCAATAGCTGTCCCCTCGATCAGTTCAGCTCCGACTCCAGTTATCCCTCGGGCGATGGCCTCTCCGCCACCGATCTCACCAGCCTCATATTGATCAATAACATCAAGAGTTTCTTTAACGGGACCATCGTCAGGTCGACGCCTCTCTACGGTGACGCCCGACGACGACCCTGGGCCGGATGTTTTCTCGTCAGGATCTTTGAGATATTGATCTGCTACCGTGCAAGTCGTCACTAGTGGGTCTTCAAATTGCGAATCAAGCTGCGCAATTGGAGATCCATTTTGCGTAAAGGTACAATGTAGGTTTGTGACAAATTTACCAGCTTCAACCGAGTTGGTTACTCGGGTAATCATATAATAGCCACCAATACCCATTAAAAACGCCATCGATTCTTCATCTGCTGGGGAACCCATATGTGGTGACATTCCACTTGGGTCAATGAACACCATCTGGCCTGGAAACAATCTGGCGTTTCCAAACAGCTCAACATCTGCATTATAAATATCCTTAAACTGTCTGAACTGCTGGTCGGCGCCAGATTTATCCGTGGCAGCCCACCGACCCTCTCGCATATATTTTGCATCAATTCTAGAAAATTTAATTGTCTTAACAAGCCCCTTGTTGGATCCAATTCTAAAGTGTGGGATCCCTTTTTCCTGATCGTCGTCCACATCGCCCTTTAAGTCATTGGTGACCATGCCCTCGGCGTAAAAAATGAAGAAGTTAGTATTCTTGTTGGCTGGTATATATGGGGTTCGTGAATTTTCTGTTTTCAAAACGGGCAATTGTTTTTTAAATTTCGACTTGCCAGTTAACAGGTTTAAATAAAGCCTGTTTTTTGGTAAACTAGCATTTTTTCTTATCTCGCTATTTTGTTTGAAAATCCAACCTTGAATCGCGTTCTCATTATTTCTACCATCGAGCGCGTCGGGAAGAAGATCAGCCTCATCCAAGTCCAATTGAGCCCCAGTTGCACTAACATTGTTCAGTCTAACCTTCAGGCCCGGGTATGATGCAAAGCAGCTGGTCTGTGAATCCTCCAAGACATCAACAACCATGCCCTTTATCACCTCTCTGACAAAATCAACTAATGCATAGGATTTAAGATTTCTGCCAGAGACATTTGTCATCCACCACTGCAAGAAGAACGTGTAAGATATTGGAATATCTGCTAGGTTAACCTGCATCAATTCTCCTGTTTTGGGCTCGCGAATATTAATGGGCCCCAAAATAATTGAAACATTGTCCAAAAGGGCCTTATAAGCAGAATGGCCGCCGCGTTCCTTCATCGCCTCAGCTACGATTTGATATGCCGCATACACTATATCGCCTAAATAAAAGAAAAAGATTTCATGCGAATGCGGATCATCGTCGGCGTATGTGCCGGCTGTCCAGGCCAACATTTGATTGGTTGTCACTTCGCCATCAATTTCGACATATTCAGTATCATTCTCATCCTGGCCGGGCGCAACAGCCTTGCTTAAGCTGAACTCTGTGATTTTTGCACCATTCTCATCAACGGCGCCGGTCTGGGCAGCTAACGTTAAAGTTGTATTGGTAAAAATATCACCACTATTATCATATTTGGGTGCTGAGTGGATTGTGGGAAGGTCGATCATCAACCCCGTACCATCCAGGTCATGCTCCATATTACCGAAGGCATTTTTCCTCATGTTCTTATGACTCGCGGTATTGCCCGAACCTACCTGGTTAGCCCAGCTACCCACGCCTGATCTATATACGTTATCGGATTCGTCATCTTCATACGTGGCCTTGGTATTGATAGACATATCCGTCCTCGTATGCGTAGCATTTTCTGGATCCACGACCTGAATGGCGCCATGGCCTGCATTCTGGCGCGACTTCTCAGAATTGAGGTCGGGATCAGCAATAACCATCCCATCTTTGTCTCTTTTGACAGACATGGCCGGGTCTTCTTGTTTGCCGAAAGGACCAGCAGATTTCCAAGAAATAATATCATCAATGCCTACAACCAATTTTAAAAGAGTGGGTTGGGTCAATGTACGTTGAACCACAACATCATGAGGTTTCTGTTTCGCGATGCCGCCACTTTTTGTCTCAGTTGCAGGATCCTTATTTTTTGTATCGTATATATTATCATATTGCTCAACCCCGCCAAATTGTAGCCACTGAAAAAGGGCAGAATATGCCTCGGTCATGTCATTTTCGGCTTCCTCTTGTTGCTGTTTCTTAAGCTCCTTAAGGCTTTCATTGTCGTCTGGGCACAGACTCTCAAATTCGGCGAATATTGCATCTCTTTGTTTTTGTTTTCTTACCCTCCTTGATGTCATTAAAATATCAGCCTTTGCATCACTTAAGACTCCATAAATACTTCCTATATAATCGATCGTCAATTCAACAGTGTTGTCGTCGCGAATATCCCACTCATGTTGTGTCGGCGTCAAATAGAACGAATTAAAAGAATTCTTTACCGCCTCGATCTCAGACGGCGTCATCCACTGTTCCTCCAACCAACCAGCAGTGGTATCCGGAAAGGCCCAACCACATACTGCTTTAATTTTAAAATTAATCGGAGTAGCGTCATCCGCGGATGGGCTTTTTATCTTCTTATATTGCGTCATAGTAATCAAGTCAATATACTTAAAAGGGTAATTCCTTTTATCGTTTGGGTTCCTGGCCCATCGAGCTTTCAAAATATCATTAAAATCATGAAAAAACAATTTTAATTTTGCCTTGATATCTCTTCTGGAGGAATACGGATTTTTTCCAAAAAAGTCCCAATCAAACGATATAATCCCAGCGCCGACTCCCCTGGAACCTTCATCGGAAAATATGGCCCGCTCTATAGCATCGGCACCTTTACCAAAAGCAGCAGCAGTGCCGCCGGGATATCCTCCCCCGAGGGCGCCCGCGGCGCTCTGTGCTGAAGATAGAATATTATTAAAAAATGGTACCTCTAACTCAACTGGGGTGCCGGCTTCGAAGCCAGAGCCATATTCATACGGAAACACTTTATACAACCTAATCATAGGCAACAATTTAGATAAAGTAGCAGGACTCATACTATCGAATCCATACGACTTTTCTTCGTCGTCGTCCCATGGTCCAGAAAAGTTTGGATTATACACCAAGCCGTTTACAAGCGTGCTAGGCGATCCATGCACCATGTAAATTCCACCGCCGCCTTTCCGGCCAGTGTTTCCCCTGCGTAAAGTATAGGGTGACATATAAGAATCAAGAGTCTCACCATCAGCTGTTTTGCCTAATCGGACCATATTATAGGCAGCTAGCTGGCCCATTCGGGCCAGCAAATAACACTGGTCCTGAAAGCGCGCTTTTGCTGCAGCCTCTGCAGCCTCAACATCGGGAATACCTTCATAGTCACTTTTGAAGGCGTCACCAACATCTCCTGCATCAGAATATGCTTGAGCTGTTTCTGCGGCAGTAGCGGCCGCCTGAAGGGCTGCCTCCTTTGCTTCTTCATCGTCGCCGGCAATTATCTCACCATTGGCTTCAATGGAGGCGGCCAAATATGAAGAGGCCATCTCATCTGCGACACGCGCTCCGCCGCCAAAGCCTGCGGTCTGCTGGCCATCGTCCATGTCTGCCATGGTTTCGATATAAGCGCGCTCTAAAGCCCCGCGATATTCAAAATATTGCTGAAGCTCCGCAAGATACTTATACTGATCTTGCAAGTTCGTTATTATACCCGCGAGTTCCTGCTGAACCGGTCCAGGAGCTTCGGCAGTACCCCAAGCAGTCCATACGGCCTCGTTCTCATTGACCACGGCAGTAACGCCTGTTTTAAAACCGACACCGGGGTACCATGCAAATGGGCCCGCGGGAGCGTCATCGATCCGGTCAAATTTTGCTCGATCATATTGAATAGCCTGCAAGGTGCCTTTCTGATGATTATAGCCTGGAGACGAGATCCATTTTACAACAGCCGACGTGGCGCTGGGGCCCAAATATGAAGATGGGAACCTGCTCATATCGATGGCGGCGGCCAAATCATACCAATCCGTCCAGCCGGTTTTTTGACCAGCTTGCGAAACATAGTCCGGATTGGCATTCATCTCATCGCGTGCTTCAATGATATCATTAATCATCCCTTTCACATATGCCAATTGTTCTTTCACAGGATATCGTGCAATTATCTCACTTGGCGTGAGGCCATACATATTTTTCCAATTACCTATGCGCTGGCCGTCAGTGATGCCGTCTTCGACGGTGTGGGCAGTCGTATCGATGCACCACAAGCGCTGCTCCACAATCGACTCCTTCATTCCAGATTTGGTAGTGAGGACTTGCATGCCATTGAAGGCATTTCGAGATGAGTTTATGCCGCTCGAAAACCACGACTCGCCAGTCGACTGTCCTTGCCAGCAATCGTGTTCCAAGTTTCCATTAACCTTTAAATTCCAATCAAAATATCCATAATAATCGCCGCCACTGCTGCTTTTGTTCGCAAAACTATCTGGTCCATAAAAATTAGAGCCACCAGTTTTTATACTCTCCCAAAACGCTCTAAGTTCGTTGTTGTTACAAAACGTTCCATGATATTTATATTTACTTGATTCAAAGAAATCAGATATCAGGGCCGGGTCTCTCCAAATTGGCACATAACTGTCCCCGTGGCTCGACATCGCAACCCGATCGTCCGCGGGGGAGGAGGAAATCTCTTCACTAAGCTGTGCATGAACATTAACTGCGTCCAAGCCGCGGCCGCGAAACAACAATTCATCATTGGGCTTATAGCCATTGACTTCTGCGTCAACATCTGAATTTGCTTTTATACTATAAATGTATCGCTGTGGACTGACATCAGGGAAAGCCATTCCGTTGGCATATCGACGCCCGCCCGGTGCAGCAATCTTAGTTATAGCATATGAGCCGGCCTTGTTGACAACCTGATCTGTTATTGTGTACGTGCTGTCTTCGGACAGGTGTGTGGTTGAACCTATCACGCCATATGACACAGTATCGTCAAACCAATCCTGCTCCCAGGTGTCGGACGCGTAATGCTCGGCGCGCATTTCGATACTCCACTTTTTGTGGCCGAAGGAGTCATGATAGGCTGTCTCGGAGATCTTGGGCCCATTGGTATACATTGATAAGCCCATCATAGCGTTCGCAACGCTGCCATTCCCATCGGACTCGTTATCAGATGACCGCAACAGCTCAAAAGTACATTGAGTTGTTTGAGTAATTTTGGCATGCCCGCCAGAGCCAGGACGGTTACCTTTTGCGGGCAGTCCATAATACGTCAATAGTATTGATACACCCTTTCCCATCTTATATTAACCTCTTTTTTGTTATTTCACTATGCGGAGAGCATCTTGAAGTGGGATCGGGATATAAATTAAATCGCCAGCTTGGACATGAAATTCTGTTGGCGCCAAATTATATCTAGCAATAACCCACCAGAATTCAGCATTTCCGTAATAATTTGCAGCCAATTTCCAATATCTATCACCAGGAGTCCAGACATGCTTCACCTTTTGAACCAAAGTTCTATGGCCGGCCCTAATTGGAACAAACACTGGGGTTGTATATTGCTCAACCGATGGTTTCCCCCTAGACTGTCGCAAGTCTGAATAGTGAGAATCTGCATTGGTGATTACTTTTTTATATCTTGACATTTTAACCTCCGTCGCCGCCGCGTTCGCGGGCAGAAAGATCAGCCGCGAATTTATCGAGTCGTGCGGTGGCCTCATCTATTGCGCCCTGCATCCTTTCTGCGCGGCGAGAAGATACATTATCTTTCATTGAATCAACCATTGTGCGCACCCCCTGCTTAACACCGCCGAGCATGCTCTGAGTCGTTGAACCCACACCCGCCTCTTCTGCCTGTGTCTGGGCCAGACCCTCAGAAGTCTGCGACGGACCCGGGGAAGCCTCTGCAGAGAGATTCTCCTTTGTGGGCGCGGGGGTGTTATAAGATAGCGATGGAAGATTTCCGCCAACAGCCCATGTCCGGGCTTGAGATTGCGCAGTTGTGACATTTTGATCGCCGCCAACTCCATATGGAAATTGCTGCGGTCCAATCCATGTGCCGGGCTTGTTTGCACTATAGCCTATTTTGTGCTGGTGCAACACACCAAAATCAAAAGACACTTCAATCAATTTTGGATAAATTGTTGCTTGATACTCATCGAAGACGCCAGAATCAAATTGAGGCGTGATTGTTAAGCTTCGAATCACGCCCAATAATCCACCATTCTTTGCGCTGGCGACATTTCCTTTGTTTATTTGATGCTTAAATTGGTTCTGATCGGCAATAAAATTACCCAATTTCAATTGAACTAACGGAGGCGAAGTCATTGATGTGGAGTTCTGAAATGGGTACGTGTAAGCCGGATAAGCAAACTTGGTTAAATAACCAACATTTTCCAAATTTGACATTGCCTCCCACAAAGTGCTGGCCACAACCTGAAATGCAACTGAAATGGTCCTTGTGGTGCTCTTAAAAGTGTACACTGGGTCATTTCGACCAAACATTTTCTCCTCATTCCAATCAGAGGAATAAGAATCAGACAGACTCATAATAAATCCATGAAAATTAACTGTCTTTTTCGCATTAAAAGAATAAAAACTTAAAAACAATTGTTTAGATGCGGCATAGCCCATCGCGGAGTCAGCATAGCCCGTCTCAAAACTTTGATCCATAGAGCTTTGCGGCAAAGTTTCATTGTCTTTCGCAGTACCAACGGCTTGAACCGCGGTGATTCCTCCTGGAAATATTCCCATGTTGTACTCCTCCTTGTATGTATATTATACGCTATTAATATTTAGTTATTAAATCAACTTTTATGACATTGCATCGACTACAATATCTTTTACAGCCTTTCCAACAACCTTCTTGTCGAGCATGACGGTGATCTCGGCCTTAATTGTTTTCTTTCCAAAGCCGCCACCGCCGCCGGCGCCGCCGCCTCCACCTCCACCTCCGGTAAAGCCCTCAATCAAGCGATGTAATCCACTAGTGGAGGACATTGGGTTGGAGAGGATAACGGCATCATCAAGTAGGGATTGGAATTTAATAATCTTTTCGTCTGGAATTTCTTCAATGGCCCGGGCGATTTGGGCAATGCCGTCGCTTAGAGAGTTGACAGTTGCGGTCTGCAGTTCGTTGATTGTCTCTATTAAGCTAACAACGGCGTCCATAGCATCATAATTAACATCGATATCAATATCAAACTCAAGCTCTCCATCAAGATCGTCGGCCAAATCGGCCAGATCTTCTATGGAGCCAACAAAGTCTGGCAAACTACCCGTGCTCATCATGCCTAGGCCCATCAACATGTTGCCTAGAGCTTGAAGGTCTGCTGTGCTAATTGTCTGAAGCGCTAAGCCTATACCACCCAAACCAAGGGCAATGCTTCCAAGTCCTACGCCAGCTAATATTAGGCCTGGGCCGGCCAGACCAAGCTCCGCAAGGGAAGAGACCAGGGGCGGCAGCTGCTCCATCACGCCCATTATAACTTCGCCTACTGCTCTAATGCCTTCTACTAAGGCGTTAATGATGCCTATAACCGTATCACCAATAACTGTGGCCAATTCAATAAGCTTGCTGGCCAGCATTTCAATCCACCCTATTACAGTCTCTATAATGGTTATAACCGAGTCAACAATAAAATCAACCAACGGTATAAGAGCGTCATTCACAAGCAAGGCGACAGCTTGCGCCAATATGTTAATTGCATGCGCAGCGATCCACAGTGCTGTAGCTGCAGCCAACATAACAGCGACGGCTATCCACCCGACCGGGCCTAGGCCTGCAATTGCGCCAATCAATGCAACTAAAACAACACCCATAACAGCCAAAGCTACTACAACGCCTATTATTTGCCCAGGAGAAAGTTGCGCGAAGGAATCAGCCATCAGTGCAATGCCGGCTGAGGCTATGTAAATAGCTATACCGACCGAAGCAACAACAAGTGCCATAGACAACATTGCTGGAATAAGCTTTGTTACGTTTTTAACAGATTTTTTGCTCATTTTACCGATGGCCCAAATACCTGCAGCAACAATGAATAAACCAATATACAAAGGCGGGGAATTGCTCTTGGTCAGCATATACCACGCAAGCAGGCCCATGGCTAGCGCTAGTAAACCTATGATAATAAGAGTCCTCTTACTGGTGCCTTGTACGGCAGTCATGGCGCCACTGAAGAGACCACTGGTGAATGTGCCCAGCTTTGTCTTCTTGATCCATCCCCCGAGGGCCTTGACGCCGGCCCAGAGGGTTGGCGCTACCTGTATGGCCTGCATACCGAGGGCCGCGTAAATGAACCAATTGGTTTTTTCAGCTGCATCAGTCATCGCATCCGCAAACCAGAGGCCGCGTTCTGCGCCGCCCTCGAGCGCGCCGGCGAAGTCTTCCCCGGGGGCGAGCGCTTCTAGGAGTGCATCTCTTACTTCTTCCATAACCTGAACTTGTGCTTCTTGTACATCGCGCGCGCGAGCAGCTGCCTCCTCTTGTGTCTTCTGCTCCTCAACAATTTGTTTTTGAGTTTTTGCGACAGAATCTCCCATCATATCATAATTGCCACTCATCATTAAGGCCAATTGGTTGACATCGGAGAGACCCATTGATTCAGCAACAGCTTGTCTTTGATAATATCCCATAGAATCAAACGACATACCAGCCTGATCCAGAGAGCCTCGGAGCATGTCAAAACGTTCGGCCGGATTTGTTGCTTCCATCATGTCCATTGCACTAACAAAGTCGCCACCAAGCATAGCGTTCAACTTGCCAGTCGCTTCGGCGGCGCCTTCAAACGTGTCGAACTGGTCAGTCACCGACAAAATCTCTTCGACCTCCATTCCTGCAGCTCTTGCGCGCATCTCCAATTCCTTGAAGACTGTGTTCGCCTTGTTTCCAAACTTTCCTAATTGTGGCGTAAGTCTAACGAAATCGGCCATCACGGCTTTAGGATCGCCCATGGCGCGCCCAAAATCTATCATTGAGGCCGCGGCGTCTTTTGATTCTGTGACGGTCATTCCTTGAACTCTTTGGAAATATTGCATCGAATTCGCAGTATCGTCTATGGCAACACCCAACTCTTTACCCAGGGCAACTTGACCAACCATGATGCCAATTTGCTCTTCAGACATAGTGTTCAAGTTTGTAATATTAGATTGAAGTGATGCGCCGGCATCGATGAACTCTTCAGTGGTTATGCCTAAACGCTCCATTTCCGCAGATGTGTTAAAAATGGCTTTACGAAAATTATCATTCGTATCTGTCAGCTCGACAACGCGCGCGTTCATATTCATGGCCCATTGGTGGGCCTCTTTTTCTTTATCAACCACCATCGCAAGCCCTTCCGCGGCCATGTTACCCAGCATGGCGAAGCCGGCGGCCGCTCCCTTCTTCGCACCCTCCATGGTAGTAAGCATGCCTTTCAGTTCGGTGCCAGTATTTTTCATTTGCTGTGCCATCTTTTTCTGTGATTTTACTGCGTCCTCAGTCATTCCAATAAAAGAGAAAAGCGAGTCTGTAGTTTTTTCATTTTGTTCCTCCAGCTCTTCTTGCTTTCTTGTCACCTCTTCAAGCGCTTCGATCATCTGCTCTTGAACATCATAAAGATCTCCGGTGAGAACAATGTCTGATTTAATTGTCTTAAGGCGATTTTGGTACGCAATATCGAGAGTCACGCCCTTAGCTGTCAGTTCGGATGCAGCTTTAATTAGCGCTTCTTGGTTGGCTAGCAGCTTTTTTTGGTTTTTGAACTCTTTCTGCTGTGCTTCGGTAAGAGACTCTACAGATTGGATATACTGCTCTCTTAGTGCGAGTTCTTCTGCTAATTGTTCTGCTGTTTTTTCGGCCACTTAAACGATTTCCTATTTAAACGGCCATTTAAGACCCGTTGCTTTCGTAAATTTACTAATCGCCCCACTTAACATACCCTTGCTAGCATGTGTTCTTGGGTCATTAAGACCGTGTTTTTTATATGCCTCAATATATCGCTTTTCTCTTCCAAGCGCTTGGGCAAACGCTTTGATCTCACTTGGGCGGCCGCGAATTTTTACTGGCATAAAAATGTCTTCACCAAACATTCTTCTCAAAAGAAACTTGGTAACATTTCCAAATATTCTTAAAAAGCTTTCATTCAATTGGTTTTGTCGCAATTCTTCAAAATCAATTACTATTTCAGCAATTTCATCTTCTTTTAATAGCTGCTCTTCTTGCATAGAAACACCCTCTAACAAATAATTAGTTAATTAAACAAAATGAGCCAAGACAAATTGTCTAAGCTCATGAGTTTATTGTTTACGACCCATCTGCGACCTGACACCTGGGGGCATACTGTTCATTCCATTGCTAGAAAGCTCATATGTTGATCTTCCGCCGCCCCCGGAAGCCCTTGATGCTTCCTCGGCTTTTTCGTTTTCGCGCCTAAGTTGTTCTGCTAGGCGATCAGTGAACCAGTTTCTTAGCCCGACCGGCAAATTGTATGCTTCAATGAAGCTCCATCCGCCAACATACTTCAAATAAAAAAACTGCTCATAGACAGCTTCCATATATTTAGGACTTAGGCCAAAAAAATTCCGTTGTGAACGGAACCTCCAATTGTGACTCGTAGCCACACTCTTCGCATTCAAAATCTCGCATCAGGTTTATTGTTGGGTTGATTGCTTTGTACGCCTTTCTTAAATATCTTGCATCGGATGCTGGCATGTTGTCAATCAAATACGTGATGGACTGTTTCGAACGATCGCCATTGGCCGCAAGAATTGTCCATCTAAATTGCTGCGTTGCGTTCTTTTCGCCTTTATTGTTCTTTTTCAGTCGACTGTTCTTCTTCGACTGCTGCGCCTGTTCAACTATCTTTGCCTCTTCATTGCCGGTCAAGAGACGAACCTCAACTTGAACTTGCGTTTTTGGAAGGACGATCAAGTATGTGCCGCTCTCGGTGGGAGCAATATCATAATCCCCATAATCAGATCCATCATAAACATCAGCATCAAATAGGTCGAAGTCATCAACGTTTTTCTCACCGCATGCAGGACAATCTATCTGAGTCTTGTACATATTTCCATATCCGCTAATTCTCGCGGAGATGAGCATTGCATTTTTGTCGCCGATCAAAAGATCTTTTAATTTAATTCTTTTGTCAACGATAACATTCTGCAGCATTCGATCTAATGCGACACCCTTCTTTAATAAAGTTCTAGATGTTAAAATATCCTCATCTTTTGCCGTCATATGACGAATCTCCACATGCTCTTGCATATGGAGGGGGTGGTCCTCGGGATAAAAAAGTCCCTTTGACGGTAGTTCAACAAATTCCGTTGGGACTACAAACGATAATGGCGCTACGCCGCCGGCAGCTGCCTGATCCATTGCGGGAGTAGTTGGGGGCTCTGTTGCCGCTGTATGTCGAGCCCCAACTCTGTCCTCATTATTTCTATGTGGCAAATTACACCTCTCTGTTTTAAATGCCTATTTTCTCAAAATTTAATTTTCAACCACCATTAGTTGCTGGGTCCCAAACTGTCGAGGTACCTTCCAATAGAAGACTGCCGCCGTCGACGCCTTGAAGGGTCGCCCAATCATAGCGAATTTCCATCTCGATCAAAGTAAAATCTTCACTATCATAATCTAGATCACCGAATTTCAAATCTTTAATCCAACAGCCTTGCAAAGTCCACGTTTCGAGGGCATTGGCTTGGGAATCGATCTGGGTAATTACAACATCGCCCAACGCGGCGACTGATGCTCCTTTAGAGATCGTAGTATACTGGTCGACCTTTGCTCCAGATGGAATATTGTATCCTGATGTCTTAATTACATTTGCAAACGATGTTGCGACATCTGGTTCGACTGGATCTACTAGCGTAATGCTGACAGTGTTCCATTCTACTTTGCCTGGATAATAGAACGTGTGGTTCAAAAATTTGTGAGGCGTTTCAGATACAGTAAAGGATGGTTTGGTAACTTTTTTGCAATACCAAATCGAATCTTCGATACCTGTAAATTGTAAATAAAACTTATATGCTCTCTTTGGGTCGCGCGCGCCCTTCTCACCGGCGGCGTTGGAATAATCGGTCCAGAATGTCATTTACTTAATTCTCCTGTTCATAAATATATAGTAGCTTGGCTGATTAATGGTTGCTTTAATATCAATCATCGAAAGATGCTCCAGTACTGGCAACTGTAAAGTCAATTGCAATGTATTCAATTGCTCTGGCTGGTTTGACCATAATTTTTGCATACATGATATTCTGATCAACAAGGTCAGGTGTAGTTGTCGTTTCGTCCAAAATTAGACGATATTCTGTAATACCAAATCTGGCCTGACACCTCTTAAGAGAGGGTTAACTAATGACTTGAAGCGATTCCAGGTCGTAGTCACATTTTGGTCGAATAACACCTTGGTTGAAAGTCTTGAAATTTCTTTCTTCAGGTAAATCATCAGGCGTCGAACATTAATGCGATCGAGCGCCGAAGTGCGTGCCTGTAGAGTTTTCTGGCCAAAGATGACAATACCTTCTGACGGGAAGCTAGCAATCGGATTAATTCTAGAATCGTAGAGCTTGTCTCTATCTTTCGAGGTAAGGCGTTCGCGAACACCGGTGACTGCCAATCCTGCAGATCCCTCGGTTAAGCCTCCGCGGTTGAATCCTGCTGGAGCAAACCAGACAGCTGACCTTCTCTCGGAACTAGCAAAAGTCCCCAAAGCAACAACTGAGGGTGGCAACCAAACGGACTGGCCTGTTCCACTATCATTAATCATGATCCAGGGATAATAAGCACAACCGTAGCTGCTGTCAATGTTTCTATTCTGTAGATTTGACACCACATCGGCTACGGAACCTCTTCGATCCGATGGCGCGGTGGTATTTTCAGTGAAAGGCACATACCCGCCATCCAAATCAACGATCGCCAAGGCATCGCCGCGATTCTCACATGTCGATATAATGTGGTCTGTTAGCGTATTTTCTGTAAGGCCGGGCATCGTCAAAAGATTCATCTCAACAAATTCCGGATCTGCAACTGTATCAATTGCTCTCTTGATTGAATAATAGGCGTAACTATTATATTCGGTACCAGAGGAGAGTCCAGTGTTTCTGAACGGCTCGGATTCTGTAATATCTAGTCCATCTGATCCGCCGAAAAATGGTGCCGTAAATTTATCATACCCCATTTCTAGACAGCGGCCGTAGCTAGAGCTGTTAACAGATGTACTGCGAGCGCGGGATCCAGACTCATACACAAGCACATCGCCCAAGTTGCTCTCATGACGAAGATCGTCCAAAGAGAATACCCAAGAGAATTCCGTCAAGCCATCGCTTGAAGTGTTGAAAGTGTCGAACGCAGAGCAAACAGGGCGACAATGATCCGGAATACTTGGATCGTATTCGAGAGATGTAGCCGTCTTTGTGGTCTGGAATCCAAAGTATGCGTTTGTTGGGTCGGTGAGCGCTCCATCGGAAGACGAAACTCTCAATGGCACAGCAGGAAATTCAATGTTACCGGTAATTGCTAGATGGCCAACATTGACAAACAAGTCATCGATATCTGCCACAGCGTGTACTGCAGTGCCGCTACCACCACCACCAGGGATGTCTCCAGCAAATCTAGCAAAGACATTGAAGCCCTTATTGTTTGCTCCTGCGGAACCGCCGCCGCCTTGCCAAACTGAATCTACGCCGCTGCCGGCGGTACCGCTGATGAAGGAGAAGGATCCATATCTAACCGGACCATGAACACCATATGGTAATAATACAGGGTTGGTCACGCCAGAATCGACATCCTCGTTCATCACAACTCGGATAAACTTAGAATTATTCTTGTATCTTCCATATGACCTAAGTCTTTTCTCAACATCGCTCCACTTAACATACATATTACCAATTCTACGTGCGATGTAGTTAGGAGATGTTGGATCCAAGCTTAAGTTGGAAAACCTCTCAACTAGCTGGACCGCGTTGTCGTTATCTTCGATCCTTCGAACCTCGATCGCAAAAGAGCCAACTGGGTCAATATCTGGTCTTGTTGACTTCTTAATATCGGTAATAGAAACTTTAAGATTTCTCTGGAGCCATTCGCCATGACTTAAGCCAACAAGCTTAAAAAGCTTCTGCATGTCTTCTGGGGCATAGCTGGTCGCATTTGCTGTATCAAGGTGCTGCGATATAAACCATCCAGTTTCACAATCTTGCATCGCTCTTTTTTGAAGTCCGTGGTGATTGCTACCACTACCAATTCCAGTAATCCAGCCATGAGATGCGCCATCGTTGGTGGCTGTAACGTCACCCTTTGCCAGCACCTTTCTTAGAGCGTTATCATACGTCTCGCCAAGCCAGTATTTCTCTACCTGGGCGGTTCTCGTAACTGTTGTATTTGTCAAAATTGGGTTTGTGTTAAAGACTTTGCGAATATAAATATCGGAGGTATCATCAAAGTTGAAAGATGCCAACTTCACAGTGCTTCCATCAGCGTCCTTAATAATTGCCTTGAATTCGTGATTTGCGCCTTCGTTGTTCAACAGGATACCGGAACCAGAAAGCGCGACTTCATCCCCGCCGTGCAAGTGACCAGTATCACTACCGGTAAGTTCGATTGATCCCTCTTGCAGATACCAAACAGCAGCTAATGTACCGGACATCTGCTTGCCAGAATGATCAGCGCCGGCATCAACACCCGGTGGGGCCGCAACTGCCGAAGAGCCCGACTCGATAATAAACAATCCATAGGCGCCGCCATTGCTGGCCCGTGACGCGTTGTGTGACGCGTCGGTCTTCCAGCCGGCTTTTCCGGATCCAGCAGAAGTTGTTTCATTGTCATGATAGTCGCCTAGTAGACGGATCATTGTGACTGGGCCGACTCCAGCTCTCAAATAAGCTTGTGCGGCATAAGCTGCATATGTGGGTCCAACGTAGTTTCCGTGGCGCCAAACATCGTTGTTTCTGCCCCCGGGAATAGGCATACCGTAAACATCGACAAACTCTGAAAACGATGAAACTTTAACCGGACGGAGCCCGGGGCCGCGTTCGGTTCTTCCGATAATAACTGGGCCAACGCCGGCGGGCGCTTTTGGCACGAAAGAATTATCGATTTCATTTACGAATATTCCTGGGGATACAAACTTAAATTTTTTAACTGACATATTGGGGATTCTCCTTAAGAGCCATATTGCTAGATATCATTTCATAAACATATATTATGACTTTTCATGTAGTAAATAGTTGGTTTCGCTTCTAAAGTCCCACAACATTTTAAAATTAATCAATGCTAAATACTAATAAATGATGGATCCGATAACTCAGTTCCGGTATCGGTCGCTGGGGAGGCCTCTGGGTTCTGAGATTGGGCTTGAGAAGCTGCTGATTGTTGATCAGCATAAGAGCGTGTCGTGTTTGCTGCAGGAACTGATGGCATGGCCTCTGGATTATTAGAAGTTTCGGCTGGATCTACCGCTTCAGGGTGCCTATCGCCCAATATGGTACGCTCCCGGGGTGGGGTAAATTCGACTGCATTTTCTCTAATTGTAATTTTCGGCCTCTCTTGGTTGTCGCCTTCTCCGATTAAGTGTCCAAGAACTCTAATATCAAATTTTGTCTCAAAAATCCTTTCCTCTTCGCCTATGTCACTCGCATTATTATTAGAGCCAAAATCTTTAGGCAAAAACCCTTCAAACCTGTGGCCGTCTGCATGAAGGTTAAAATTATTTATCTGGCCAGTTCTTACTAAGAATGGCGTCAGCAGCTCATTAATCTGTTGCTGGTATTCTGTCTTTAAGGTGATCGAATAATTCAAATTAACATAAACAGGTAAAGGTATAGACATTGTTTCGTAAACAATTAATTTATTGGCTCTAGGATAGTATTGCTGCGCATCGCCAACAGAACTGCTGGCAAAGGATCCAGGGGCAACATCATCAGAATTGTCGGTATCTCTTCCGCCGCCGACTTTGCGCGCAGCTCGATTCGATGCAAATAGCGAAGTTTTTTCTTGATTGATTTTTCGCCCTATTTTAACTGTACCGCCGCGGGCGTCATTAACAGGAAAAATATTTGCTGTCAATCTTCCATGCATTGTTGGATCCTTCACCACTGAAGTTCTTTCGATCGTAATAAGGGGTAGCTTAAGGTTTCCATTATCATCTCTTAATTCCTTATTATTTTTAATTTGAAAAGCTCTTTCAGTGGAGACCCAAATGACAGGCACCCTTTTTCTTCCCTTGTTGGTCGTTGCAAAGATTCTTAATTCTTCATATAGCCAATTATATAATGCCTGATCTATCGTTTCCAGCGAAGATGGCTGAAATTCGATGGTTTTTATTGGCGCCAACTCTGGATGTTCCCAATCCGGTGGCTCTAGAAAATCAACTGCCATCAAAAAGACCCTCTCTTGCGCGTACACATCTAGCCACAATCTCCACTCTATGATCAATTTGGCCGAACAATTGTTTAGGTTCTGCTAGTGTTACTATCTCATAATATATATCACCATATAAAACAAAGTCGCCCTCGCGAACAAACAAATCTTGATCCTCAGTTAGTCTTCTCTTGTGGAAGTGTATATTAATGGCCACCTCTTTGTCTAAGGCGGCGCTAGCGGCGAACTTTGTTTTAATTCCCTCAAACTCAACCAAGGCATAAACGCGGACAGGGGGTAAAAATGTTTTTTCTATCGCTTCGCCATAGAGTGGGTGAAAATTTGTTCGACTAACATCAATTGGATAATAAATAATTTGCTGTCCAATTACACGTTCAATTAATTCGTCATTTACTTGTTTAACAAGATCGCGCTCTTTCTTTCCCAAGAAAAGCGGAGGCGGTGGGGCTTCTGGTTGTTTCCAATCGTCAGACATTTATTTACCCTACAAATATTGGCAACGGAGATTCCTTAAGAATCTTATTTGTCGCCTCAACAAGCTCTGCATCTCCTTTAATAAGGTCAGTATACTCAAGAAGATCAAGGACTTCTTTAAGCTCTGTTCGCAGTTTATCCTGCTCGTCTTTTCCTTCGGTTATTAGCGCGGGCCCGTTTAATGTTACGGATTCGCCTGGAATTGGAACTGTGGAAAACTTGCTCCTAATCTGGCCAAGCGTCTCTTTTGTGAGAGCCAGCGCAAACCTTCGGATCCATTGTTTTCCAATTGCATTTATATTTTCATATGGTACATTATCAAACGGCAATGTATTCATATTATTAACACCAGCAGTTCCAATGGTTGACTCGTTCGAATATTCATCCCAAACATTAGTTTGAATTGTGAACTCAACCCAAAAATATTCTGGGGCGTGAGCGTCTGGAATTGGGTACAGTCTTAATTTATTGTTCCTAAGATCATACGAATAGTGAGATATCCTTGTATATATCGAGTCTTCATATGCCATGGCCTGCAGTTTATTTTGCCACGCCGGTATTAATTCAAACGTAGAATCGTCCGAAAATTGACCATATGTATTTAAATTACCAACAACACCAATTCCACCATAATATCCATAGAACCTCCACATGGCTTGTGGTGTCTTATAATAAACTTTTCTAACTAGAATCTTTTTATATCCATTATCATTACCATCTGTCAATAACCCGGCAAACGGAACACTTCCATTACCAGCAGCGTCAGAATTGTTAACTGATGCGGAAATAATCAGATCTTGCAAATTATATTCTTGCTGAGACTTGACTGTTGCAATCGATGCAGAATAAAATGGCTGGGTACCTCCGATTCCCGCCTCATCAGAAAGACCATCGGCAACTCGGCGGGCGTATGCAAATTCGAATCTTGGATATTTTAAGTTTACACCTTCAGGGCCTGTAACTACATTTCCACGATGATCAAATGTTCCTGTTGTATTTCCAAGAGCATCAGACAAGATGTTTTTTGATTGATGTATATTAATTATATATGAATACTCTAAACACGCTTCTTCATAAGCTGCATAAACATTTGAGGCAGATAATTCAATATCTAATACTTCGCCACCTAATTTTCTATAAGTGTATTCAACCTGGGCAGCAGCACCTGATAAAAAAGATTCTGTTCCAGTTGTAAAAGTGTTGTTATTTGAGTCTGTGTACTTTACATATGCACCAATTGCCAAAGAGCCGGATACGTCATCTGCGTTTCCCGTGACTGGCAAAATAGATTTGCTTGTTTGACTTACTGGTGTTAGTGTTGGGCGCGCCATGCATAAATCCCTCCGTATCAATAATTAGTTTTCTGAAATAGAAAACCCCGACCCACAATGGGGTCGGGGAAAAATAAAGATTTTTTAAAACAAAATTAGAATATCAATTATGACAAAGTAATGGCGTCATTCTGCTCGGCTTGAATTTGACAATACCAATTGGTGCCGTCAGTGAAGATTTCAATATAATCTCCAATCTGAGCTTTGCTAGCAACAAACGTAAGAACGTCAGTCCCGGTACCATTGGTCAAATCTCCAGCTCCACCTTCAGAATTCATAACGGATCCATACATGTTGTTACCATCGCCAGCAGTTGCGTTGACTAAATAAGCAGTCGTTGGTGCAACTTTGACGATAAAACGAGCCCACCACCCAGGACCAGCATCAGATGCATTTGGAAGAGTTACAGCGAACCCTCCAGCGGTACCAAGAGTGTAGACATGTCCACAATCATCTTTGTCAACAGTGGTAGCGGCAGTTAAAGCCACAACCTTTTTACGGTATGGAATTCCCGTATGATGTTTCATTATTTTTTTCAGTCTTGCGACATTCATTGAAATAGGCATATTTTTTTCCCTCCTAAAGTATTAAATATAATCCCGATAAAAGATCCGCTGACCAGCAGCGAGTTCCCTCATCACTCTTAAATAGTGCCTCAAAGCAAAAAACCCCCGCTCTTGCGAACGGGGGCTTCTTATTTTTGGTTTATCGATTAGCTCTCGGAGCCGCTCTCACCAAGTAGGCCGCGTACAATTACGAGTCCATACATATCGGGACGAACCATCTTCTTGGCGTACCGAGTCATCACACCCTTGCGGGGTACGAAGTCCTCGACACCGAAGATCGTAGGAGTCACCTGTAGAGGGACGTATGGGGCGTAAACGTAGCCACTTTCGAGGAAGCTACCACCCTGACGGCCAACTAGGACGACATTCCGAGGGAAGTAAGGATCGACGTAAACGTCGAACTTTCTACTCAAAGAACCGGTCTTGACTGCACCAATCTGTCCCTTGTCATCATCGTGGGTAACGCTTGCGCGGAATCCAGAGGTGAATTCAAGGATGTTGGCAACCTCGGGGCTGCAAACGACATAATTAGCACCGCCACGTAGCGTCTTACGATGGATCTGAGCGGATACATCATTGATTGTCTCAATGAGAGTCTCATACCATTCGGACACTGTACCGGTGAAGTCGGGAGCCTTAGTGGCAGCACCAACTTCTGCGCCAGTCTCGCGCTCAACAAACATTCCAGGCATTCTTGCCCAGTAGTAAGTTGCGGCGGTGGCGCCCTGAACCAAGTCGTTGAGGATCTCGCGATCGATCTCAAGAGCAATTTGCTCAGAGAGGATGCTAGTAAGCTCAACTTCGGCATCAAGGTTGTGGTAAGCGTTAAGATCCTGTCCTAACTCTGGAGTCCACTTAGCCTTGAGCTTCTTGGTCTTGGCAGTTACAGCAACGGAGTCAACCTTCAGGTCGATCTCGGGAATGTTTTCTTCATTCTCCAGTCCCCAGGTGCTAGCACCTACAACGGAACCAATTGCTCCACCAGCCTGAAATTTGTCGTCAATTGCAAAAGTGACGGCAAGATCCTTAGCATTCAAGTGCGTCTTAACATCCTCGAAAGGTCCATCGTGAGAACCAGGATTACTTGCAGTACTCTCCCACACCATGAGGAAAGATGTGTCTGTAGCGTTGGTAACATCTAGATCGCGAGGGCCAGCATCTTTTTTATCGGCCGATCTTCCAATCAGCTGAGTCAAGCGCTTAACCTGACGACATTTTGCAATGTCATAAGAGCTAGAAGAGCCTGCATTTGCGGCACCACTAGTACCCTGACCAGTAATTGAAATAAGATTGTCCAGATTAAGCTGGGACACTCCCGAAAGGCCCGGCGCCGTGGTGATAACGACCGCAGAACCAGAAAGATCTGGGTCGTACTTAACAAGCTTGCTGAGCGAGGTTGCAACTTGGGATCCCCCAATTGAGGCGACCGTTACAGCACCATCAACATCGTCGCCGGTACCAGAACCAACAACACCAGAAGCAACAACAACATGGTCAGTTGTAAAAGTAGCAGATCCAGTTGGGGAGGCGTAACCCTGTGCTAGAGAGTAAAACCCTCTTTCAAGATCATCGCCAGAAAGACTGACACCACCAGTGATTTCAGAAGCAACACGGCCACCACCATACAGGGACACCTTACTGTTAGAGTAATTTGAACCGGTCTGGGTTAGACGGACGGAATTCATCTGGAAATCCATGAAGAAAATGAGTCCAGAGGGCAAGCTCATTGGCTGAACAGACACAAGGTCGTTAGCAATAAGACCACCGAAGACTCGACGGACGATGGGGAATGCGACTGCGGCAAAACCCTCAACGTCTCCACCGGACATTGTAGAAGCCTCTCGAAGAAGTTCCTTTGCCTGATTCTCTAGTAGACGAGCCATGCCGTTCTTTGTACGGTCATTGCCCAATCCTTCTAGAAGACCAGTGCGCTCCCACTTACTGAGAAGCGCGGTACCTTCTTTCTTAAGGTCTCGATTTACAATGCCTTCAGTTAATTTATTTAAAATAGACATAATTTTTTAATCTCCTTAATGATTTTTATTATTTAATTTTTAATCCCCGCAAGACGCTTCATTCGATCAACGAATAAATCATCTGTATTTTGCTGGGGCTTACGTTTGGGGATGATTGAAGATGGACGAGAAACTGCTTCGCTCAGTGATTGTGGATTTCTTCTACTGTTAGTAGATCCCACTGTGCTCTGAAGGGTTTCGTAAATTACCTTCGCTTCATCAATTGAACCTGCTTTAGAAATTGCATCGACAATTTTGTTTTTTTGTCGCTCATTCAAGGAGACACTTCTCAATGCTCGGTTCGTGTATAATAAGCGCGCATTTGAAAGATTCACATTTTCAAGCTCATCTTTCATTTGCATTAGCGCCTGTTTTAATTCATTCATATGCTGTTTCAAAACCTTTTTTTCTTCCTGGAGGTCTTCAACAGCTTTTTCAAATTCTTCTTTTTCTTCTTTATATTGGGTCGATTGTCTGCGGGCTACCTCAACCTCTTCGGCATAATCCAATTGTGCCTGGGGAGTGCCTGCCCAACCGCCCTTTTGTGGCTGCATATCGACAACCAATTCTTCGATAAGATCCGATAGATCGAGATCATCTAAGTCGATTTCCTCATTCTGCTCTTCTGCATCATCTTTATCTTTGCCCTCTTTGTCCTCTTTGGACTCTTCTTTGGCTGCCGTAGCATACTCAAACAGGCCCAACAGATCTTCATCGATTTCAATTTCCTCTTCTAATCCTAGATCTAACTCACCCTCTTCTTCGGTACCGGCAAGCGGCCCAAGATCCATGGGTTCATCGACTGGCAGCTCTTCTGCCATCTTTTTAAGGTCAGCAAGATCAATTTCAATCTCTGTGGCCTCACCCTCGTCTGGGCAGGGACAGGCGTTTTCGCCTTCTAGAGCTGCGGGGGGGACATCAAGTCCTAAATCTACATCTTGGCCGGCGCCGGCGGCGGCGCCAAGAGCGGCTTCTGCGCCCAGATCTGGCTGTTCCAACAATGTGGTCATAGCTTTTTTAATTTCTGGGGCATATTTTTCAATAATTGCAGATTCTGCGTTTTTTAATGCGGCCTCTTTTAAGGCTTTTGCATCAACAATTGCTTGTTCTAACAATGAGGACATAAAAAGTCTCCTAATAATAAAATTTCGTCACAAATAAATAGTAGCTATAGCGTTAAAAATCCAATTTTATATCAACCGGCTATTTCAATAACTTGTGCGACATAAATTCTCATATCTTTAACAATATTAAAAAAGCCGGCAGTTGATCTAATCTTCAACACCGCTTCACCAGAATCGTCAAAACTTGTTGCAACGTCTCGTTTTTCCGCGGCGACACATATAATTTCATCATATTCTCCATCTTCTGTTACAGTCATGGAAATATACTTGGCACCTGGATTCTCAACAGAGTCCGCGTTATTTGAGAAAAAATCAGGATCTGTGTCTGCGTGGTGTTTCTTATATTCCTCTTTTTCCAGCATTTGGAAATTATACTGATTAACGTCGTTCTCGACTATCACTATATTAATGCTCATCTTTTTTGCTCCATTGTCTATCCAGCTTCAAGTGGCAACATTCTGTTTATTGCCACAGAGTACCAGTCTATGTCATTACCCTGACTAGAGGTTCCGAATGTCCATGTTGCACCGTCATCATCACTATAACCAAACTTTCCAGCATTGCCAACAGCAACCCAGCTGCCAGAACCATCGGATGCAATTCCGCTCATTTGTATATTGTGGCCAGGATCTAATTCCGTCCAGCTTGCGGCGCCATCCGTACTTCGATACAGATCTCCGCTGCCGCCGACAAACATCCATACATTTGCAGTACTGTCGCCGGCGCCACCGAATGCAACATGCTGAATATTGTTGGTAGTTCCTGTTGAAATATCTTCCCATGTGGAACCATTATTCGTAGATCGCTTCATTTTTCCGGAGGCGCCGGCAATCACCCAAACACCATTTCCATATGCAACTCCATTAATGGCCCGCGATGAGCCCTCTTGCAAAAACTTTGAACCTGAAACTTGTGTCCAGTTGTATCTTGTGTTGCTGTCTCCAGTTAATTGGCCAAGAACCAAATCTTGATCAACAATTCCAACCATATTGTTTCCAGCTCCATCGGTACCCATTGAATGGAGATGGCCCTTGTCGGCGGATGCATCAGAATAATCGCTGTATGAGCCTGAATCTCCGCTGCCGGGCCAGTTTTGTGCCAAGGTGCTTATACTAGCGGTCGGAATAGTTTTAGCAGCTGTCAAACTTTTTGCACCAAACAGGAAGTAACCATTTTTTTCATCGTACAGGACTGAACGGGCTGCTCGGCTTCCTGCAAGATTCGCCGACTGCCAAGAGGCGCTAACGCCTATTTCAGGCGTTTTATTAAAGGCCCATAAAGCCTCCATGGTATTGCTAGCCTTGGCTATGGCCCAGCAGCCCTCGTCGTAACTACCTGTATTTCCGAAAGCAACTCCCCTATGAGCTGTGCCATTAGAGTGGCCAAGTACACCTTCGGTCCAATTTTGTCCATCTGTACTAGTGGCGCCGCGGCCATCGTCCCCCGTTGCAAACCAAACGATAGAATAAGATGCGCCGGCGGCACAGGTTCCAGCAGAATTAACTGCCTCGGCATCTCCCTTTGCTACATTGTTAATTGATTGAATGTTCGCACAAGCTACGCCATTGACCGTTTCTAGCGCCATTAGGCTACCTCAATAATCGTACTATCGGGACAGAAGTAAACGGTATTTCCGTCGACTGCCCATCCAACAACCTGAACAAAGTCTCCATCTGTATCGGGTGCAGTCTGTTCGGGAACGTTGTGTCCAGACGTTTCAGCTTCGGGAGTGAAAAGTCTACCCCCAACGGTCCAAGTTGGAAAATTAGTGTCAGCGCGCAAAAATCCTTTCAATAAGAACACGCCGGTGGCATCAGCAGATATATCTGCCGTGGCCATGGCAACACATGCTGTTGTAGCTGCAGCCGTCGCGACAGCTTTCCACATCTTGCCATCGGACTTAAAGTAGACGCATTCGCCAGTTTCCAAATCTTCTCCTGCTGTGAACGTGGCTGTGACTCCGGAAGCAACAGTATCAGCAGGACTAGAGTCATAGTGAGCATATCCACCAATAAAGGCATTACTGGTGACAGATAAGGCTCCTGCGGTTGTGGTGACTGAGGCGCCCCCATTTCCAATTGTCACATCAACTTCATCTTCAGCATCGCCAGACGCAACAATAAGCCCGGGCTGGATCTCTCCATCGTGAGAGGCCACGTTGAGAGTTAATTTACCTTCTTCGGCGCCACCTGTCATGTCTGGGATTGTGGCAACAATTGAAGCAAAAGTGTGAGCATTGTCGCCGTCATCTTCGCTGACAAAGGTTATGTTACCGATAACATCGTTATCAGCAACGTTGCCGCCATCTTTAAGAAATTTAAGCGTTCCGCCGGTTGCATCGTTGTTTGTATTTTTAAGAGTAAAGATTGGGCATTCTGATACGCCATTACCTTCTAAAATAAGACCAACATCGTGCTCATGAGTTAAGGTAACTTCTGAGTTTGTACCAAAATGAATAACTGATGCATCGCTCAAAAGGATCAGGTCATCACCGACAACCGCATCAAGAGCAACGCTTAGTCCACCATCTGTCTGCAAAGAGCCATCCGTCGTAGATGTTGCAGCAGTGGTGTCGTCAACAATTATTCTTCCAGAGGTGGTAAGTTGGGCCATGCCCGAGTTACCAGTAGAGGTGATAGCTCCGCAACCAAGAGTTCCAATAGTTGCAATATTTTTGCTACCATCCAGCACAACAGCCTTGCTAGCCGCGGCGGTACCGTTCGTAATGGCATCAAGTTTTTCTAAATCAGCCTCAACCATCGCAGCGCTGCCAATAGTAAGGCTCGTTGCGCAAGTTATAGTTCCACTGACTGTTAAATTACCAGCAGAAGACAAGCTCATTGTCTCGGCTGCAGCTGCGGAAGCAGCGGTCAAGAACGAAAGTTTCGTTGCGTTGTTATCAGCAGCAAAGTTACCTTCAGATACCGCCTCAATACCAGCAGCAACCAAAACAGCGTCTGTTCCAGCGCCTTCATCGGGGGCCTGGAAGAAAATTGAACCGAGTACATCGTCAGCGGCGATATCGTTATCGCCGGCCTGGAAAGTAAGGCTGGGCTCTTTCCCATCTCCTGTTCCGACATGCTTTAATATAAGGCCGTCGTCTGCAACGTGGCGCAATTCTATTTCCGAGTCTGCTCCAAAGAATATTGAGGCTCCATCTGTTACAATTGCAAGATCACCGCCGCTTGATAGGTGCATCTTCTCTGCCGCGGCTTCGGATGCGCCGGTTTTAAATGAAAGCTTGGCAGCATTATTGTCAGCAGCATGAGTATCTGTAGCAACGGCTTCAATACCAGCACAAACCAAGACGGCATCGGTACCACCACTGTCTCCACCTTTGAAATCTATTGCACCGATAACTTCACCGCTGGTAATGTCATCTTCTTCAGACTTTAGGGTTAGTTTAACCGGCTTATCATCGCCTGAAGCTAGGTGTGTCAGCACAAGTCCTACATCATGTTCATGAGTTAAAGTAACCTCATTGTTGGCTCCCCAGTGAATTGCGGCCGAATCGGAAGACAGTTTTAAGTCATTTACGAATATAGCGTTTCCTTCATCGCTACCGTCAAAAGTTACAGCAGTTACAGACGAACCGTTGTCATCTACTTTAATAATCACATCTGCATCGTTAGCCTGAGCATCAATGGTGATGTTGCCAGATGTGGTTGCGATACTTACAGCTCCATCACCAGTCGAAATATCATCTGCTGCGGGGCTACCGCCTCCAGAGGCAGCTTCCCAGCCGGGAACTGCCCCATCTAATGTAAGCACATGATTGTTACTACCAACAGCGATTCTGGTTAAAACCCCGCTGGCATTTCGATAATACATGTCGCCAGAGGCATCCGATCCCAGAGCAAAACCACCATTTGGTATGTCTAAATCACCAGCGATTGTGGTGAGAGAATCAGCGCCGGCGCCTATTGTAACATCGATTTCATCTTCAGCCGAACCATCCTTAAGTCTTAAGCCGGTATTCATCTCACCGTCGTGAGAGGCAACTTGAAAA
>Ga0098061_1000099_pt1 | contig 34543 bp, 34 predicted proteins | sample 22_taG_FD_92579 | JGI IMG/M metagenome (GOLD analysis project Ga0098061, IMG submission 92579) | Marine viral communities from the Subarctic Pacific Ocean - 22_ETSP_OMZ_AT15343 metaG | ecosystem: Environmental > Aquatic > Marine > Oceanic | place: Subarctic Pacific Ocean | collected 2015-01-20
CTCTAGATCATATGTGCTAGGAGTGCTCCCCGTTATTGACGGCGACCAAGGATAAGTTGCTGGCTTGACACGGACGGCAAAATTCCATTTAGAATTATTATACACATCCTTCATCACACTACTTGTCAGCAGTGGTACGCAACCACCACTACTTCCAGTAAGTTTAAAATATGCATCTTTGTCATGAAGACTAGAGCGATGTACGCTGACTTGAAAATTTGCTATATCTGGTGTGTGCCAGGACAAACTTTCAGGATTATTTGGATCTACCGTGTGAACCCCAAACAAAGATGAATCAGAAAATGGTACATAAAAACTTAACTTAGGAGAATCTGACAACCTTATAGGAAATAAAACTTCAGCTTCAAATGTGGCTCCATTGATTTGATTGAAGGACGTTCCCGATAAATAGGAACGAGATCCGCTATCGCTTAGACTTGACGATTGATATACCGTTGCTTCAAAGCTTCCTGTATTATGAAAGTTAGCATAATTTTTTTGAGTTGATGTAGACTCATAATTCTCTTTAAGTTCAAAGGTTATTTGATCCCCATAGAGATTAGTTTTGATCAACTCCTCTCCGACACCATAGCACCTTATCAGGCTTCTAATAGACTTCTCAGTGCCCTTTGACTTATAGATGCTTACAAGATTGTTATATATGTTTTGATAAATTCTATTTTTAGTATCGTTTATCTTTTCGGTGAATAGATGGTAATCATCTCTATCCGACAATTTTTCAATCGCTCGTGCGACTTCGAAAAGCTCAACGGATGTAAAACCAGTCGAGTCCAACAATCGATCAGCAAACGGATAAGGTTTATAGCTACTGCTGATATAATCGTTATCTTTGATAGATGGCAAGCTTTTAGCTTGAATTTGAAGCTTATCAAAATAACTTGACATTATTTGAGTCAGCTTTAAAAGCGTCTCACCACTCTCAGTATCTTCATCGATGATCCATGAAGGGATTGAATCATAAACCATCGCGTTATTGTTCAAATCATGAGTCTGACCCTTATTGACTAGCGTACTTAGTTTAGACGAAACATCAGGGTGATATGAATATAAGATCGGATCTCGGAATTCAAAAGCACTTGCGCTTGATTCAATCATGGCAGAATTAGTAGAACGGGAGCCGGAAGAATATCCTGTCCATAAGCCGTTAGTTATTCTGCCAGAATAATCTAATATCTTTTGGTCGGATGATGTTACATTTGTTATACCTTCATTAAATTTATAATAGACCCCTAAATCAACGGGGTTCGTATAATCATACTTTGTAGAAGCATTATAGGTTCGCGAAAAATCAGTATTAGTTCCACCATTGATTTGAGAGAACCAGTTTAATCCAATATCTTCAGAACTTCGTTTTGTTTTCCAAAACCTAAACTCATCCATAGAACCCGATAATTTTGCATAACCAAGGGCACCAGTTACCGGAGAGCTAATAGACGTACCCATAGCGCCGATCCAACCCAACATAGACCCGTCAATTTCACCAATACTTCCAGTAGTGGTGGTGTCATTGAGTTGTCCATTCAAATAAAGTTTTGCCTCTAAACTTGCACTATTGTTGATAAAAGAAAAGGCATAGTGGTCCCACGTAGAGCTAGTAAGGTTTATGTTTTGACCTAGTTTTCCAAGATTAGAATCTAAAAACCCCCCAGTCGTTCCTGATTGATATGCAATTGAAAACTGGTGTGGTGTGGTTCCAAAATCACACTCTACTCGAAGGCGGCCATATGAGCTACCAAGAGAAGCACTGTTCCATACATCAACAAATATTTGTTTTGTTGACTCAGCCGCAAGGGACCATCCGTTCTTTTTGAACCAAAACTCAACGGTGTTTCCCGCTGTGGCATTAAGTTCTAAATTAGATTGCTGGTTCAAAAGCGCATTATAATAATTTGCATCTGGAATTGCGCCCTGGTTAGATTCAAAAGCTCGTGCTAATGTGGTATTCGGTGTATCGGATGGGTGTGGTCCGCCTTTGAAAGAGATATATTCATCGATAAGAGGTTCTTCGTATCCACTAATACCCCCTGCGCCAAGACCACCATAATTGACACCTAGTTTTATATACCCTGTGGTCCGGGGATATTCTTTATCGTAAATATAAAGATCAAAAGACGAAGCATTCAGTTCCCAATTGAATTTGTCTTTACCCGAGCCATCATAAGGGAATTCGTTTTCTATATAAGAAAATGCGTCCTTGTAATATTGTTTGGCAGATCCATAAAAGGCAAAATTTTCGGGCTTTGCAAAATCGACATAAGGCTCGACTTTATTCTGTACTTCTAAACTAGCATTTGAATAATCAGCAGACTCAACACCTGGGTCTGTGTCGTTCAGACTTTTGGATACTAAGGATTGGTTATTAGCATAAGATTTGAAAAGATCTTTTATATTTGCCATAATTTTTCACTCTATTACTTTAAACTTGTAGGTATGGTGGTGTTCGTCGTAGGCTCCGTTAACATAATAAGAAAACGAAAGTCCATATTCAAATCCCGACTCTAATAATGATACATCTAAGTCGAAATAACTACCTGAAACATCATAAGATAATTCAGTATATTTGATACTTCCTGTTCCATAGGGAACAGCTACATAATCGTCAATAGTTCTAATGACCTTATAATATATTTTATCAATAATATAATTTTGTATTCCAGCTTGAGCGACAGTGTATATTGTTGGGTTCCAATTTTTCTTTCGTGTATAAACACGAAGTCGGGCTCCATCAGCTCTTGAGTATGCACTTCGCAGATTACTAATAGAAGTAATATAATCTTGAGTTTCGTAAATGGCTGAAGAATCAAAAGACTTTGGTTTAATACTGCCGGTATAATAATAGGTCGAACCGCTAAACCACCTATCATAAACAACTTCTTCAGTAGTGGTCAGTGCAAACGACGCACTATAAATACCAGTTGCAACCCACCCTCCGGTTACAGGCTGATTGGGGGTTGTCGTGATTTGTGTGCCAGCGGAAGATGAATCATAAATATTAACATAAATTGACCCTGTTGAAACACCAGGCAAGTCCGTCAACTGCTGACGCACATAATTATAAAAATAAATCGTATTCAAATTATCTGCCGCACTCAAGTTCGAACTAGAGAGGTAAAAGGTTCCGCGATGATCTTTTCGTGAATCATCCCATCTTGCCTCAATTATTGGGCGCTTAAAAAAGTATTCACTTCCGCGAGCCGAAAACATTTTTGAATAATAAGAACGATTTCCGTTTTCTTCACTAGAGGTGAGAAACACCCCTACTCCATAGTTTTCATAGCCACCACCGGAAGTTCCCTTGATCCACTGCTCAACTAGACCAGTTATATCCACTTCAAGATCTTCTCTGCCATTCGTAAAGGTTTGCGAATAATTATAAGCAGAATAAGCCGAAGCAGTAAGATAGTCGCCTCCTTCGTTTGTCCAAGCACCACCGGAACCTCCGGTAAAGTCTGTTACCGTCAGGGCGGCGGGATTACCAAAATCGTCAGAGACAGCGGTATTACCAATTAAGCCCCCGGCAGCTTGAACCACAGTCACAACCCCGCCGAGCCTCGTCGCGCTTAATTTTGAATTAGCATCTAAACAAGTTGCTAGGTTAGTTGCTGTATTCGCGTTACTCGTAGCGACCTCAAAAGTAGGGGTGTCAGTGTCAGTGGTTGTTGTTGTCTCGCCCGCAGCGCCATAAGCCCCTATTATAGTTCCATCAGTTGTAATAATAGTAATAGTAATGCCACTTGGATCACCCTCAATTATGCTGTAATCCACTATCGTTATAGTTGATGTGCCATATCCACCTACTGAACTTGCATTGATCCAATTAGAGCCCGTTCCATTATAGGTTTGATCTGAATAGTTTTCCATATCCAAACCATAACCTTCTTGCCATGACTGAGAAACAGGGCTCACATTCAGGGTGAAATCAATAGGCAAAGTTTTTGTGCTCACAACATCAAAAACACGCAAATAAAAATTTACACTACCGCTAGCTGGAATAATTCCCGCAGTTCTATCGGCAAGGATGGTCGTACCAGGATCACTTGATGAAACGGGGAACTGAACTAAAAATCTGGCTAGTTCGGAAGATGAGCTATTTGCCTGACCAAAGATTGAAAACACCTCCAAAGAGTCTGCCAACCCCATATTGCTTCCAGTCCCACGGGTTGTAAGATTGGCTTCATAGGCATTAGTGATTGTATTATCCTTGGTGGCAAGATATCTTCGTAGGCTCATTTATAATACACTCCCCACAATATCTTGAGAAGGATATTTTATTTCCAGTATAACATTCTCTGGTGTCATAATAGTGCGCCCATCAGGGCTAGTTACTTGTAACATATCAAAATTAGCGTTGGAATAAAGACCACCGGAAATAGTGCCGATTGAGACATCCGCTGTATCTATAACACCAAGCACAGAATTGAGTGTAGAATAAACCTCAGTAATTGAAAATGGTTCGCCAATTTCAAATTTTTGTGTATAAAGATCGGATAAAGATGCAATCGCATCATTTAGAACCTGATACTTATTTGCTTCAACATCAGCAACAATGGAAAAACTAATCCTTACATTAACTACTTTTGCATCTAAAATATCAATGGTGTCGTTAATCATTCTATGTCTATTGAGCCATGTTTTCAGGTTTTGTTTCACAACCATATTTGTAGATTCGAGATTAGTGTTTTCATCTTCAGAAATCACAAAAAGGTTTATATTTCTCTTTGATGAACTCAAATCCCTCATAACACTAATCCGTTTAATTGCACCAAATTGTGGTGGCATTTGATATGCAATACCTCTATAATCCTGTGCTGTAACAGCTCTGTTTTGGCTTGCAAATGAATCGCCAATTCTTATCTTTAATTCATCAGCAGATGGAAGGCTTACATCTCCCAGAATGGCATCATCATTTGAAACCTCTAGAGAAGATTCTACTTGAGCCGCAGAAGCAAGATTAAGATCTGTCAAATTTTCAAATTGAAAAATTCGACCGGCGATACTGCTTAATCCACCAGCGCCAACATTAACATCTCCGCTTGTATTGAGTCGGTATACTATGGTCAATTGAGTATTTGCTGGTGATACTCCAAGCTTATCTGTTCCCAACAAGTTTGTAGGATCAAAACTTGTATCTGTCACATAATTTTTACCATAAAAATCTAAAACGCTAGTTGATGGGTCTATTAATGGATTTTGAGTTATATTTCTTTCGGAACCAAAACCAAACTGTATAATTGTTTTTTCTCTTTGTCTCTCGGCTGTAAAGCGTCGGGGTACGGCTATCGGTTTAAGGATGCTGCGGGCTTTATTGTTGTTGGATTCATCTCTATTCGTTACCGTCGCAAAAACAACATCTTGCGACAAATGATCCACTCTAAAATATTCATGACCTTCTGCATCATAACAAGCAATAACCTCAGTTATATTACTATCAGAAAGCTCAATTTTTCTAAATTTTTCAAAATCTCCAACATCAACAATTTCTTCTTTTATTTCCCCAGAAACTACTACGCCAGAAGCCTTTATCGCAAAAAAAGTAGGAACTCCGGTAGTCTCATTGGCAGAGGATACGACAACTTCATTTTTAGGATTAGAAAACATAACATCCTCACTCAAAATAAATAAGGCACCTGTGTTTGATGTTAGAGCTGTTCCGCTTTTTAATATAGGCATATATCTTGTATCTGGTCCCAAACCTGATGAATTAGCTGGTACGATTATAAAAAAATTAGCGATACCAGAAGATGATGGGTTTCCATTAAATTGAAACCCCATTTGTTTGCCAAGTTTTAGAATATTTTTATATTCTATGGCTGTGTCTAAAAAAGATTCATTAGCGTTATAGTCTACATAATAGGATAATATATCCCCAACATAGGATACTGTATCCAACATTAGTGCGCCAAAACCTGCTTCGTTAAAATCCTGAAAGGTGTTGGGATAATATCTTTTGGAGTAATTAACTAAATCATTCTTGATAGAGTTAAAGTCCCTTGATGTATAATTTATTGTGGGATAAAGCTTTTTTGAACTCAATTGTCTGGTCTTCCTTGATATAATTAGTCACTAACAGTAGTTATATCGAGGTTATCATATTCATCTAACGGCCCAATCGCATATTCTATCCTCATAGATAAAAAATTATTTGGCTGTCCTTGGAAGCCAGCCATTTGAGGGGTCACAAAAGATATATCAGTTATAATAATGAATGGCATATAGGTATCAACCTGCGTATCAATTCTTGCCGAAATGCTCGAATACAATTCTGGACCGTCATTTTCAAAAAGAAATTTCTTTATTCCCACGCCGAAATTGGGGTCCATCATTCTTTCCCCAGGGGCAGTAAAAATAAGATTTTTAAAATTTTGCTTAATCAGATCTTTATAATTCTGTAATAATTTATATGTTCCATTTTCGCTACTCCCAAGTGTTAGCGGTAATTTTGGTGTAAGTCCAGCCATTTTATTTCCTCCATTTAATATTAGTCACAATCGCCACCATCTGTTTCCATATTGGGAAGTGGTCCACCTGGTTTTTTCATATCGCAACGCTGTTTTTCCTTATCGCTCGATGGTGCCTCAAGTATTTGATTTCCAGGTGCATCATCCCAACCGAAGAACGGTAGCCACGCCATACCCAAAGGTGTAAGAGGCGGACCAATTGGAAAAAATGTAAAAGGAGGCACATCCATAGGTAGTAGCCCCAACGAAATTAAAAACATTGGTATTGTAGGAATGTCTATGCCCAACGAACATTCTGTCTCGGGAGGTCCAAAGGGGCTTCCAGAATTTCCTCCTTCTAGATCACCACTAGCAATTTCATTAGCGCGGTTGCCTATTTTTTTCGCCTTGTTTATAGTAGCCACAAGCGCAGGTCCAATCTTCTTTGCCGCTTCTTGTATCATACTAGCAATCTTAATATTTGGACTAAACGCCTGGCCAGCGCCTTTGAAAAGACCAAAGAGAAATTGTGTAGCTAATTTACCAAAATCAAATCCAGGCGGAAGCCGTCCATTGGCTAACTCAACTGCCATATCTTGTTGTTCCCACGTAAGATCACTATACCTATAATTTCCACTTGTTACGAGCGCCATAAAAGACATTCTCAACTGTGACTTGGTGTTTGAGAAGACATCATTCAGGCCTGGGTACGGTAAAACATATGTCGCATTATATAAGGCGTCTATAGAAGCCATTCTTTTAAGGGGGAAACAATAATCAAACAAAAATTTATATTCATCAGTTTCTTTGAGCATCCCTAAAAGTTGAGGGGCAGCATTTTGATATTCATTTAGATAATCAGGTGGAGTAAGTATATTAGGAATATTCGCATCAATTTCCACGCAAGCGACGGGAAAAGAATAGGTGGTAGCTTGACGATTCCCCGACCAAGCAGCAGGGTTGGTATATGTTTTATTTTTTTGCGAAAAAGACGTATTATAATTTGCATTCCCGGTGCCGGGAGTAACCATGGCGATTTGTAAGTCGCGACTTTCGGTCTTGAAGACAAGCCTCAATCCATATCTTACAAACTCAAAAAAGTTCGTAGATGAATTAGGGGGAACAGTGTTTCCTGATTGATTAGATTGGCCGCCCGTTGATACAACTGACGCAGGAGGGATAAAGGAAACGGTGCCATCAGTGTTACAATCGTCATCTTGTTCTATTACTGTTGGGTCTAAAATATTGATTCCGGCCGTGACGAGTCCACTAACAGTTAGTAAGTGGGGCAGCGGATCATTGGGGTTCCATAACTCAAAGTTTGGTATATCAAACACCCCGGTCTTAGATTCTTCAGCACCCCGGTCTGTCCACCCCCTAGGTTGCACTCGTATATATTTCTCTAGAACTAGGCTTCCATTTCCCCAATCTTTTATTCCTTTAACTTCATCACGAATTGCCTGTGCATGATTGGCGCTAAACTCGCCGCCAACATGAAAGGTTTTATTTATCTCGATCAAATCATTTGAATCATAGATTGTTTTTTGTTCTTCACCAGCGTCTAGTTCTGGAATCCACCCAATAAAAGAATTGGCATCTCGTAAACCGCGTTGACGGTCTGCGGCAGATCTTCTTACATTTGTGTTACTGCTATCCATTAATAAATTATCCAAAGATTTGCCAGGATTGGTGAGCCCCGCCAATTTCAAAAGACGATTTACAGAATATGCCATTTCTTCTTTGATAAAGAAATCCAAAGCCACCGCATAATGTGTTTCTGGTGGGTCCGAAACTAAATCATCGCGGGATGCGGCTACTAGATTATAGGCTTTTAGTGTTTGAGCAATAAATTCATCTAAGTAGCCTTTTGCTTCTATCTCTAGGGAAATTTGTTCCCTAACATATGCAATAAAAACAGGATCAAGATCTTCAACTTGAAGTTCGCTAAAAGTGACAAGAGTCTTTAATACAATTTCAAGAGTATAAACACGTACTGTGGTTTTTATGATTCCAAATATTGCTGCTGATTCAAAAGCGTTATCTTTATTGCTCCCCAATCCAGTCACATTAGGGGAGTTACCTTTAATACACAGAGAATTCTTATATTGCTCCATTATATTTTCTTTAATATCGTCGAGGCCCAAGAGACTTCGGTCGCTGCCATCGCGACATCGTAGCGGAACCAAATTTAAAATACTAAACAAATTATCGATTGTCAAAAATGGAGAATCACGAATTTCAAAAAGCCCCTGTGACATAAGATCTCGCAGGATTTCTTCGTATAAAGAATTGATTCCGGCTGTTGAGTTCTGATCTTCCAACAATGCATTCACAACATTGTCAAACATGCCAGCTTGATTGGATATAAAGTTCTGACAATAATATGGTTGATCGGTTCGACCCATCGAACCTAGAGAGCCAGTATATATACTTTCTCCTTGACCCCAAATTGTTTGTAAGAATTGTGCGAAATTCTTTTCCTTAGAGGCTGCAGCCTGTAATACAGTCGGATCTGGGTTTTGTAGGGTACTGTCTTGGATAATTCCACGACTAGATAAAACACCGCTAGTTGCTTGGTCCATATCTAAAATAAACATTTTTTCATAAATTGCTGCGTCGGTCCCTGAGTTGAAATCCGCCAACAACTTAATTGAAAATTGATCTTTATTCTCTGGTACATCAGAGAACATACGATATAACACCGTGTATCGATCTGGTCCAAAAAAGTTACCCAATCCAGAGCCGCCCAGGGCTGCTTGAAAAGCTTGATTTCTTCTTGCTTCTGTGGAGATGGTGTCGAGCAAGCCTCCTTGTTCTAGATTCGTCTTTAACAAATTGTCTATGTTTAGTTGTAAAAGCTTTCTATCTGTTTCTAACCTGGACCTGGGAAGTTCGTTCGTAATGATGGGCGTAGAGCCACCCACATAAGTTGTTTGAAAATTGTTGTATACTCCGCCTTCGCCAGTATTTCTATCAGGCTTCATGCCAGGGCAGAAAACAATTTTTGTCTTGGGTTTATTAATGGGCTCTTTTCCATCGTTCCACTTGATGGTTCGGATGATCCCGTTCTTTTCATATTCAGCCACCTTGATCTCGGACTGATCGCTTTGGCTCGCGCCAGGTTCGCCAGCCCAAGAAACAAAATCGGAAAATGGTACGCCAGAGAGGGGAATGATTGCGTCTTCGTTAAGGCTGAACCGATCATTAAAATCATCCCTGGTCCATGGTTCTGATTGCCAAAATTCTGGTTTTGGTTTATATCCCTGTTCGATTGCCATAGAAAAATGAGGATTAATCATTTTCCAACTACCGTTGACAAATTGTGCCCCTTGTTCTTCTCGACCTGGAACAACTCTCGGAATTGGCTCGATTCCATCAGGAACTTCTATTTGCATCATATCGGGAACTTTTATCACATCATACATAAAAGCGTTTCCAATTCCGTCGTAAATCGTCCCTAGTGTGTTTTTCATCTGAAAGGTAAAGGATGCGTGATCTTGAGGAACCAATCCTTCCACTATTTTTCCATCTTTATAAGAGCAATAAATTGGGGGAACTGCGTCTTGTAATGCCCGAGAAGGATCAAGCAAAAGCTCATTCAGTTGTTGGGCTCTTTTTCTGGCTCGGTCACGAGAACCATTATTTTGAGCTTCGATAATTGATGGAGGAACGTCTTTCAAACCCAAATAATAACTTCGTCTATCACTGTCCTGCTTATCACTTAAACATCCCGTTATACTGGGGGATATTTCAGCAAAAGCCTCTAGTTGATCGTCAAGATCATCCTGATCTATAAGATCGCCAGCCGATGCAAAAAAATCGTTAATGCTATCCTGATCTGCCAAGAGTGATTTAAGTATACAATATGGATTAGTTGCGGCGTTAGTCTCGTCACACCCCTTAGCAAGATTATCAGCTACCGCTTTAATAACTTTTTGAGCTGCTGGTGGAGCTTTTCCCTCTAATACTTTCTTTGTTTCTCCGCATGTTAAAGTCGCAGAAAGTTCATCAAAAAATTTTCCAACTGCTGAATCAGTTGCCGCGGCCGCTTGACCAAAAGAAGGTGTAGCCACTATAGGGGCTGTTAAGGTTTTCAGTTGATCCGGGCTAACTTTTTTTGTTAAGTTGCTCAAAAAAGCACTCGTGTTTTCCTGCTTATTAGTATCGGCTAGACCGTTGGATACTCCCTCTAAAGCAGCGTTTCCGGTAGTAAGAATAGCTGGACCAACAAGCCCGCCAGCGAAGTTCTTTAAGCCGCCCTTTTTCATTAAATCATTGATGCCCACCGCGCCATAATCTTTACAAGAATCGTCGGGAGCAGTAGAACAATTATCAAGGAGTGAGTAAATAACATTTTTTAACATTTCCCATAGTGCTTTGAATATTGCCTCAACGATAGCCTTCACAATAGCTTTGGCAATATCCCACATAATGTCAACTGTGGGAAGAAGATCGTCCAAAGTTAAAACAGGAATTTTTAAAATCTCATTGAGATCTGCTGTAAACCTCCTAATGTCCAAAAGAAATTGTTTAAATTCTTCAATGGGCAGATCCAAAGCAAGACAACGTAGTGCAGCACGGACAATATAAGTCATTCCAGTTTTATCCAGAACTTCGTGATACATGGACTCAATTGAATTCATTTTACCTATCACTTTGTCTAAGTTTCCAATTACATTATCACCAACAAAGTCGCGGGCTTTTTTTTGTTGGGCTTCTATCCTTTTCTTATAATTTGGATCTTCTAAAGCAGCCGTTTCTTTTTCAAGTTCGGTAAGGTTCTTTTGGGGCTTAGACTTTATCTTTAGCTTCTTTTCCTTTTCTTTGTGAACAAGATCGCTAGTATGCTCCACTAAGGCTGGTGGATATTTTATAAATCTTTTAAGAAATTCTTCCCAATCAATGGAGGCTCCCGTTGAGGTTGCTGATGGTGAGTTGACTCCGATTTCAGATGCAACAGAATTTAGTTCCTCTAGATTTTGATAAATGGATATAGTATTGCTATCTACAAAATCCGAATCCTTAAAGTTATCAAAGCCCTTATATAGATCAACAAAATCATCATCTTGACTTATTTGACCATATTGAAGTTTATATTCTTTATCTACTCCCAAAATTACCAATTCAGAATTAGATTCCTCAAAGGCAAGATCATTGGCTCCAATCAATTGTATAAGACGAGAGTAAAAACTATTTATTTTTTGTACCTGCTGCTCGAAGCTGAAATCATATACACGACCACCATAGTTGGTGGCTCCCACATTATATAATTTCATAAGTTTGGATACATTCTGAGAATATAACTTGAGATTATGTGTTTCTATTTTTACTTCTTCATATGCTCCAACGTGTGGAACCTTTTCTTTACCAGGAAGATCATCAAAGCTCCATGTCGTTGTCGTGGGCGGTTGGGTTGCCTCGTCAGTTAAAATCTTTGTTTGTGGTATAGTAACTAAAACTTTTATTGTGTCAACGGGTCTGGTAGAAATATATAAGCCAGAAGATCCAGTAGGTATTTCTGGGTAAACATTTTGATATACCTGATGAGCTTTATCAAAGTAATTTAATATCTCGTTAGTTCCCGACTGAAGCAATATCTGACTTGAAGTGAATGCGGCCGTGTATTTTGCAATAAAATCATTATAATTCACAAACTGTGTATCCACCGATACACCATAGCCACCAGAATTATTATATAAAGATGGTTCATAAAAAGGAACATCACCTTCTGTTCCCGTCCAATCTACGTTTACCATAGATTTTATGTTTTTTGTGTTACTCATTACTTTATGTTGTATTATTGTGTCTGCTGTTTATATATCCATCACAAGCAGGATTGAAATATTTCTGCGTGAAAATACCTAAATTGTTTTTAATGTTTATCATAGATATTTTGCTTGAAGTTAATTGATCAATTGAGGTCTTAATTCCCTGCGCTGCAACAGGGAATGATGGGCATGTTTCCCAGATAACCCCACCAGGAACAGTAATAACCTTTTGAGGGGCTAAGTGCGTGTGGTGAGTGAGCTTCCGGTTAAGGTGAGATTGATATGTCATTACAGCATCCACGATTCCAGTCAATTTATCTACGTGCGTAACAAGCTTTTTTAATGCCTCTATCAGATTCTCACCCTTTACTAAGGGCTGTAAAATTTCATCATCATTATTTGCGATTAAATCAATACCATTGACTGATGCAACTTCGCCACCTTGCGAATTATATCCGTCAACATGGGTAACTAATTTAATTCCTTCACGCGCAATAATCCTAATACCGTCTGCTTTTAGGGCAACTGCTGATTTTGCGGTGGCTACTCCAACTTTTCCATCAGCCAAATCAAAATTTTTATCAACATCAGTTTTTTGACTAATATAAATACGGGCTGCATCAAAAGCAAAATTTGGATCGAGCCACATTTGCTTATTCCTCAATTGCTTTCGGGTATCCTTCTTTTTTGGTTCAGGCTGGTATTTTTTGGGGCATGGTGCGCCGCGACCTACGACGATATCAATTGCGCCCGCTTGCGTATTGTTTATGTATCCGCTTCCGCGACCAGCGGGTCGATCACGACCTAGCACGATATAAGTATTGTTTGCTCCACTAACAACTTTCTCGCTTTTAGTTTTAATATACTTTGGTAGTGGTTCCGGCAACGGATCTCCGCTAATTCCGCGAAAGTTGTTGCGTACAGTTGAAGGTAGCTTTTCTAGATCTTCTTCTTGGTCTGGATTTGCGCCTTTAACATCAAATTGCTTTTTATAGTCTGAAGTACATATTTCTTCTGTCATAATATTTTACCAATAGAGCACATCATCATTTTCTACTATCTACTTTCCATTTGGATTCTAGCAAGCTCACTATTATCATACAATTGAACGTGGGCGACATCCCGAAAAGATGTCCAATCTCCACCCCAGATTAGTTGTACTCTTTTTGCTTCTTGGCCAAGTGCTCTCCAAAACCCGTTTGCTTCGGCGGCATCTTCCCATCCCCATCTCTCGTCAACAATATCAGCAGCATAAGAATTCTTTTGCCCATTTTTATAAGCTGTATGAAAACTAAATAAAAGTTTGCTCTTTCCTTCATTATAGAGAATTCTTTGTTCTGCAAGAGTTCGATGAGCAAAAAATATTTTTGGTTTGAATCCTCGGTGTTTAAGAGCTGTAATAACACTTTCTACTTTCGGTCGAAATACAGAATCCAAACTCTGTAATTTTTCTTCTTGTGAAATTCTTGCGGACGCTGTGTTGGGTTTGGTTCTATCAACTCTTTTTGCACGACTAGACGCAAGAGCAACAAAATCTGAATCAGATGACTTCAAATCAGGAAGCCTGGGTCTTTTGAAAAAATTCTTAGAGGTATTGTTACGAGGAATCCAGGGGGTGGGCTCATCAAAAACCGCACCAAGATATTGACCACCAAGTTGGTTTTCTACATCGTCAAAGGAAACATTTACGACCTGACCAACTCCTTCTGGTCGGTCGAGCTGAACCGACGTGGCAGTAAACGTTGGATGCTGATCTACTAAACTCTGATCAAGTGTGCCATCCGGCTCAACATGCTCAAATGGATCACAAATCATAGCATGTAATTCAGGTATTCTTACGACAATTCGTGTAAGCTCGGTTGGGCTACTCATTGGGTTCATCCTTGCCGCTGCCGACCACGTAGATTCATCATAAATCCGCAAGCATATTCCCTTAAAAATTTGAATATTAGAAAAAAGATCTGGTGTAAAATTATCAGCAGATAAATTCTTTAAAGTTGAGATTCCTGAAGTTTCATTGGTTCTGTAATCTGAAAAAGTATCAGACTTTTTAACTTTATTGAGGGAGCCGAAACGGTAATTTAAAATTGCCACCTATTCTTCCTCATTATCATTCAGTTCTCGAAACAACTGTTCGCGATCATCGTCTGATAATCCTAATGATGATTTTTCTGTTTTTTGTTTTAGAGCCGCGATCTTTACAAGTTGTTCGTTTGATCTTTGTAAAGTTTCTACATATTTGGCAGCAGTCAGTGCTACGTCGCGATGGCGATCTTCTGCTCCGCCAAGGTATTTTATTAAGTCCTTTAGTAAGTCCTTGGTTTGCTCTCGATCTTCTCTGATATTACCCAGGGCTTCATCAGCCAATTTTTCAAAATCATGTTTCATTCGTTCCATTTCTTTTTGAAACTACGATAATCAACCCTAAACCTATTAAGGCTGTTCAAAACCTGCTTAGTGTTCAAATTTGTAATTTCTCTAATGTATAAATAAATAGCCTTCTTATTGAAAATTTCAATCACATCTGGTTCTGCTAGTAAGATCTTAATTGCTTTCAAAACCTTGGCTTCATTTTCTTTCAGATTTTGTTTTTCCCATCTATAGATTTCTTTCCAGAGATGCTCCATATATTCTTTCCATTCCCTAACCTCGTCATAATCGTTATATACGGCGAGGTGCCTGGACTCTGCATTTTTGGATATATCTTCATATGCTGATTCTCTACGAAGTTGGATCGCTGTTTTTTTGACTTTGGCAATAAACCAGTTCTTTGTTATAACACTGAAATATGAAAACGCTTTAGAACCTTTAGTGGCATCAAAATTACTCAAAATGGTTATAAGATGGATTTCACATTCATCTTTCAGCATGGATACGTTAGGTAAGTTTGTAAATTTATATGTAAAAACAATCTTGTTTATCATCTCTAGAAAAACAGGTCGAATCACATCACGATAAACAGCATTCCGATATTTCATATCATCCGAAGCAATATAGTCCAAGATAGCGTGTTCATGAACAATGGTAAAATATTTTTTACTTTTACGCTTCGATGTCTTCTTCGTCACTTTCCATATCCTCCGATGCCTGAAGTAATTGTTGTGCTAATTCTGGCTGTGTAAAGGAATAAATTTGTTCATATCCCTTGAGATATTCTATCATCTCGTTTGTGTGGTCGAGGAGGGATTTCAATGTTTCATCGCCATAAAAGGTGGGCATTTCGTAAACAGAACTCAAGTGCTCTCTGAACGCATCCATCAAACTAAAAATTTCAGTGCTTGCTTCAGCCGCATTATAAACCGTCTCGATCTTCCTCAAGGTATTTTTAGCATACCCAAACATAAAAACATTAATGAGAACAGAAATGCCCGCAATTACCGAAAGAGAAATTATCACATAACTCATTTTTTATACCTCCTGGTTTTTAAGTCAGATTGATCCTGCTTCAATTCTTCTTTCGCTTCAGCGATGGCACTCTCAACAACGCTTCCAACTTTAGAATCTCCACGAATTTTAGAATCTTTTTGGGCTATAAAAATCTCGCTTGGTATGCGGTCGATATAACCATCTCCTCCACAATTCTTACAAATTGTATAAGTTTCGTGCAAGGAGTGGAAAACCTCAAAGTGTGAATCGCACTCACTACAATTATAAGAATACCTAGGCAACGGTTTCCTGTTCTGGTTCTTTTACTTCTACCATAGGTGGGTTTTCCACAATTAATCCGTCTACCGAATTACTAAGTTCAAACCCCTTTATCATCTCTGTTATATCAGTTTGTTCCATGAGTCCCTTTTGTAGTGCGAGCATTAAAGCCCCCACTGCTTGATTAGATAATTTAAATGTCATTTTTTTCTCCTTATTAAAAAACTTTTCGCTATTCTTTGCTTTATCGCAAATAAACGAAGATTCAGAATGATCGTGATTTTTCCAACTTTTTTCTTCACATCACTTCATTAATTTTCCTTTGGATTTTTAAATTGTCATATTGAGAAATATAATCGCTACAAATTCCCGCACAATTTAATTCTTTATGTTCGTATTTTTCCGGTAAAACACAAATCGAATTAGGGGTCAATATCTGCCCAGGAAAGGTCCAAATATATTTTTGTGATGTAAGAGTAACCGCATCATTCTGATGCCAAAAACAATGAACAGATCCTTCTTTGATCATAGCAAATAGCGCGTCAATATTTTTTGCATGACACCATAATTTCTCATTTTTTAAAAACTCTACACTAATCTTATACTCGGGTGTGTCGTGCCCAAGGTAAAACTCACCATCCATTAACGATACATCCACCTCCACATCATAATTTTTAGATAAAGCATCAGTAATATAATTTGGATGATTTTCGTGATCAGGAATCCTTCCTTCAATGTTTCCTCTGTGTGAAATTAATATCATTGTTTTATTGTAGTTTGCAAGCGGAATGATCGTTGACATAACACTCCCACTTGTATGAAAAATTTTTGATCGAATTATCAAACGCCCAGTTTTCTTTTAAAAAATTTTCAAAATTTAGATCGCGTGTATGATCGGAACTCACCAAATTTCCAAAATGTTCCGGGCCCACCTTGGCGCTTACAAACTTATAAGCTATGTATCTTTCGTGCGAAATTATCCTCTTATCTGTATTGTACGGAATATTATAATAATTAATTATATCATCTTTATAGCCGAATGTCCAGTAATCGCTAATATACCAGCACACCTTTTGTTTATTTTTCCCCCAACCTAAAGTTAATAATTTCTTTTTAAAAATATCATTAGGCGGCTTGTCGATTTTCTGTTTCCACCTTGGAATAAACTCATTCAAGTTTTCCAATTTTTGATCAGCTCTCAGTTTAAGATAGTAATCACACTGAGGATATATTTCTTTCGCTAAATTGACTCCCCTTTTGGTTGTCAAAATATGGTAATTTAAATTTGAGCCAGGTATCTGCGGGATAATCTCATCTGATCGAACATTAAATTCTTTTCCCTTAATACCTCGCTCGCGTGAAGATTTATTATTCGTAGTTATGCTTAAAACTTCACCGCTCTCAATACTATCATTTGCTATGAAGACAGTATTTTCTTTAACGTATTTATTTAAACACGAATCATAGCTGCTAACCACAATATTATCAAATCCGCTGTTTTTGTAATAGCGCACAAGATCTTCCATTTGGTCGGCGTTTACCGAATATCCTTGCAATATAATTACGACATCATCAAAATCAAAGTGTTTCCATTCAGACTTCATTCGACATATCCCCACTTTGAAATTGCTTCTTTGTACTCCTCTTTCGGCACATCATCAATAGCTTGACGCATTGCCATAGCGCCAAATACAGTACCTCTAGGATGACCATGAATTGCCCCTCCCACATTTGCCATATAGTCAACCCCAAATCTTTTATTTATAGCCTTAATTAAACCTGGGTGCATACCACAACTTAAAGCTGGCATTACATTATGTTGACGAAGGGTAGTCAAGGTTGTTTGAAGTTCAACTTTGTTGTCACTCATATACCCACCCCACATTCCAGCATGGATAAAATCAACGCCCATCAAGCCAGCAAGATGACAAACAACATTCCACTCAATATGATAGTCGTGAGCTTTGTTTGTTAAAATTTTATCACCACTTTTTTGAAAATGAAGAAATAAAGGTAAATCTAGTTCGCGTAAAGATTTATAAATTCCCAACCCACTCCAGAAATTTACATGAACCGAATTTCCTCCAAGACTATGAACTTGTTTTGCACGTTCCAATAAATAAGGAGAGTCCGAGTTTATACACACGGAATAAATTACTTTTTTATTTTTTAAATAATCCATTATTAAAGGTACTCTCTTTTCTATGGGGCACATGGCTGGATTTGACATAATCTCATCTTCTTTAATAAAATTAACTCCTCCGTCAACCATCTGTTTCACCATCTCTAAAAGAATCTCTGGAGTTATTCCAATTTTCGGCTTAACAATTCCGCCGAGGACGGGTTTATCGTAAACTCCGGTAAACTCTCGAATTCCCTTAATCCCAAACTGCGGGCCCATAAAATATTCATCCTCTATCTTTCTAGGAAAACAAATATTTAAAACATGACATTTTTCCACAATGTCAATATCCATTTGGCCACCCATTATTTGACACAAAATATGAGAGATGCCGTCGTGTTTAAAATCTGTATTTACAATTGGAAAAGCTATTTTAACCTTACCTTGTTTTTTCTCTTTTAAAGTATTTTCATCTTCTATCACAATACAGGAATGTCTTTCAAACAATTCGTCAGTCTCCCACGAATTGCGAACATTTGGGTTCCCGACGCTTTGACCGATTGCTAATGCCCAAGCCGCATCTCTTAGTGTGGTTTTGGAGCATAAAAAATATTCAACTATGAAATAATCATCTGTATTAATATTTTTAGTGAATATATTAAACATTAGGCTCCGTCTTTGACGTGTCTATTTCAACAAAATCATAAATTTCATTTCTCATATTTATCTCCCGGTATTGAAGGAACTTTTATAATTAACACTTTGCAGTCCTCCAAAAAGACTGGTGCCGCCCATTCTTCTTTTTCGATTACGAAAAGTTGACCGGCGTTAATTTCCTGATCACAAACTTTCATTTTTCCCTCAATCAATAAATTAAACTCATTAGATAATTTGTGAAAATGAGGAGCCCAATATTGATCTTTCTTATATTCGTGAACGCCTACTTCAAAGTCTTCTGTTTGCAGAAGACTTGGTTCAAAGTTTCCAATAAACCAACCTCGTGTATAGTCTTTCAAATTATAGACTTTCATAATACTTCCTTAAAAATTTTTCTAAGTCATCTGGAACTCCAACCGCATTATGTTGAAAATTTGCAACATGATATATGGAAATATTTTTACCATTATTTATAAGATAGTTGTAAGTTGGACCAACATAAAATTCGCCATTTGGTGCCGTATCTTTATTTTCCATCATCTCCATAGCTGATTCAACAAAATCTCTGCCATGTTTCCAATAATGAATTCCATTTAAAGATATATCGCTGATAACAACCTTTTCTTTAATTCTCTTTACATTCCCACGCTGATCGATTTCAGCATAACTATTCTTGGGAGTTGTGGAGGTATATGTCACGATAGCCCCATCTACATCCGGGTATCTAACGCAATGTAAAAACTTTTTAAAATCCCAAAACATAATTTGATCACAATTAGCAATAATTAATTCTTCCTGATTATTGATATACTCCTTCATCGCTAAACAAGTATCAGTGGGACCAGATGTTATTTCGTCTACAATTTTTATTCGGAGATTAGCACACACATTTTCCAAAATGTTTACTATTCGATCAATATCTTTTGTACGTCGTAAAACAAACAAGAATCTAGCATTCTCGACTTTACTGGTGAAGGCCTCTATCGCTCTTTGTATCATGGGTTTCCCACAAATATCTATAAGGAATTTTGGTCCGATAAAACGAGATCCTTCAAAGCGACTTCCGAGCCCAGCCATAGGTATTAAAATATTCATTTGTTATATTTCTCTTTTTTAGTGGGATTTTTTGCTTCCTCATAATCAGACTTTAACATACCTAAAATGCGTGAATCCAAGTTTTCCATTGGTTTGTCCCACTGATAATGTAAGCCACACACGACGCCTTTATGGGAAAAGGAAATATTGTCTTGGCAAAAATCTTCTTCTAGTTCTTCGCTGATGGAGCGAGAAAAGGATTCAAAAAAATATCCCCTGCTATCAGTATATGACTTGCCTTTAAATAATTTGCAATTCTTCATCACTTAATTTGGCTTCCCCGCTAATTCTTTTAAAAGTGAAGCAATCTTCATATCACTTTCATTTACTTTACTAATTAATTTTCTTGCTTCTTTCGGCGCAAAACGAAAAGACAGCCTCAATATATCCATCCAATTGACATTATTTTTTGATCTAATGTTTTCAATATCGTTAATTATTTCATCATCTGTTCTTTCAGACATTTTATCTCCTCAATTGTAGTGTTCCAACCATTCGGTAAATTATTCCAAAGTCCTTTTAAAATTTTTGAACAATGATGAGATCCTTCTTCTTTATTCTGCGGAGTTCTAATATAATTTTCATTTGTAAAATTATCCCATTCTGCAATAAACAATTTTTCAACTTCATCTTTAAGACGCTGATATGTTAAAGCCAAGGTATTTTCAGTTGGACCAAAAGCGACTTTCGTTTGAAAAATAACACCGCCTGTATCAATGCCCTCGTCCATAAAATGTATAGTAACACCTTTTAGAGTGTCATCAAAAAAACTCCAAAAATTTGGATCAGCGCCGCGATTCCATGGCAAATACGATATATGTAAATTAAGAATGGAATATCTATCCAAAACATTTTTTTTAATTATATGACGATAACCATAGCTTATAACATAATGGGGATCTATTTTTAGAAAATCATCAAGTTGTAATTTTTTATCTTCGATTACTATCTCATAACCAGCATCGCGCAAAAATTCTACGACTGAACTATGATCGCCTAAATAAAGAATCTTATTTTTCATATCATTACTTCTGTCAAAACTTCATCTTCGTCAATATCTTTTTTTGCTTTTTTACCAATCATTTCGTAATATCGAAAAGCTTCAATCGAATTTTCTAAAGTCGGGCGTTTGGTCGTAATGTTTTTTTCAGTGAAACATTCTCCTTTCTTAATCACACATAAGGATACCACAGAACGCATCGCTTTTTTAAAATTATATTCACTTGCCGTAAACTTACCACTTTTGCTTTTACAAACATCTTCCGCAGTTCGAATATTTTGAACCATTTGCTTTAATTCACTTGGCTCTATTGCAAAGCTATGATCGGGACCAACCAGATTCCGAGACAAAGTAAAATGTTTTTCTATAACAGAAGCACCCTTAGCCACTGCCAGAGGAGGAATAAGAATTCCCGGCGTATGATCTGATAACCCCACTTTAATATTGGAAATACTGTTTTTAATATTACTAATCTGATTTAAATTAATATCCGTAAACGGAGTTGGATATGCATTGTTCCCATGCAGGATGGTTATATCTGGTGTTGTATTTTCGATTTTTACCCATTCAATAATATCACGAATAGAATCTAAATCACTACCAATGCCCGCTGTAATAATCAACGGTAGTTTTGTTGAAGCTACGCATCTTACAAATCTTGGATCAGTGGATTCAAAACCAGCAATTTTCAACCTTTTCACTCCGATTTCATAAAGTTCTTCAACCGCCCGTTCGTCAAATGGGGTTGACATAAACTCAATTCCATTATCATCACAATAAAGTTTTAAATCGCGATGCCAGCCGCGAGGTAATTCTATATCCTTTATCAGTTTAGGGATATTCTTGTAACCGGCAAAATCGGGCGTATTTTTAGAATAAAGAGTATCAGACGAATATGTTTGAAACTTTACTGCATCAGCTTTGGCGGAAACCGCTACATCAACAAGAGCCAACGCTTGTTGGTAATTTTGATTATGATTGGCACCTGCTTCCGCTACAATAAAAGTTTTCATTTCTTGATAGTTGCGATAAAGGTTCCTGTTTTGTTGATCCAGTACTTGTTATCATTTTTATTTTTTTTTACTGTAGTCATTTATTCTTCTCTCTCTAAGTTGACTATCTTTATTATACCATCTAAATTTTCTTTTTTTAAATTTTGATGAATAGGTAAATTTATTATGCGATCTCTAAATCCCTCGGTTTGAGGTAAGTTCGATGGCGCGTAAAATAATTTTGTTTGATGTAAAAATGGGTAATGATACGAGCCACATAAATTATTTTTTCTCATTTTTTTCCTTAGCTCACCTGATGAGCTTTTGTTCAAGATCAAGGTTGCAAGATAATAAGATGAATTTGCATCATGATTAGTAAAGTAACCAACCGAAGGATTTATATGGTTTTTCAAATACTCAAAATGGTCTTTTCTAATTTTTACATTCTCAAAGCAAGTCGAAAGTTGAGATAATCCCAGAACCGCGTTAAGATTGTTCATATAAAAATTAAAACCATTGTCGATAATATCATAAGAATCTCCAATATCTTGTCTGCCAAAATTCCGATATCGGCGAATATAATCATTAGCTTCTTTATTATCAGTAGCTAACAAACCACCACTACTCATCGCTACAGGCTTAACGGGGTGAAAAGAAAAGAAGGTATAATCAGACTCGATAATGGGAGCAATACAGTGAGCCGAATCGACAACAACTATATCACCCCATTTAGTTTTTTTGATGTTGTCAATAAGGTTATCTACATTACTCACGCCACCATACAAAACTGGCATAACTATGGATTTATTAAAGTCGGGACGATGTTTTCTCTTTAGACAATAGGAATCAAAATCAAATAATAAGTTTTCATCTACATCCACAAAATGAACTGTATGTCCGTTCTTTCGAGCTGCCCAGGCGGGTGACACAAACCCTAGTGATGGAGTATAAACATCACACTTTCCATATTTATCATATAAATAAGCAAATAAACAAAAAGCTGCGGACGATGCTGAGTTTAGGCTGATATTATATTTCTTCTTCGAATGAGTTGCATATTCTGTTTCGAATAATCCCACCTTTTCTCCGAAACCGATGTTACCAGATTCTAATATTTCTGAAACTTTTAGAATATCTTGTTTAGTGATTGTTGGCTCAAATGACCTCATTACTTTAAAGTCTTATAATAGGCCTCAAGCCTATCAAGAGAAGCGGTTCTATCTTCATGAGAAGTTGGTGTAGGATCTGAATTATATAAATCAACAATTATATAATTGGTAAAACCAACCTTTTGCAGAGGAAGTGGTACGTTATTATTGAAATAAAAATTATATCCTTTTTTACGATAAGTTTCAACTAGGTTATTTCTCCACAATAGCTGATTGCTTATTCTCCATTTGGGATTATCTTCTTTATTACCAGATATTAGTTCATTTTCTCCAATATCTTCAAAATGTATTATGTATTTTTTAGCTATACGGATGAAATTATCCGTCACCTCATCTATACTTTCAGGTGATTGGTGTATCATAACACCCGAACTAAATACCATATCATAAGAATTTTCTTCAAAATAATTACTTATATTAGAAAGTTTATCCAAAACAAATTTACAATTTGGAATATTATTATTACAAAAATCTATTGCCGTATCTGATATGTCGATCCCAGCTAAATCTAAATCGGGATTTCTTTTTAAAAGTTCGAATTCGAACGCTCCATAACCACACCCAACATCCAATATAGAATTAATATTTTTATCGTGACCTAATAAAATATCTAATCTAAAATCTAAAGATTCTTTACAAATTTCATTATCAAAATAGCTATCAAAATAGCTTTTTCGGCGTCTTATACCATCTATAGTTTTGCTCCAATAATTCTCAGTTTTATTTTGTAACATATTGACCTCCCAGTCTTCTAATTAATTGTTATACCAGTTTTTGTTAACCCTGCCAACTCATCAATATCCTCCTTAGTAATCGAAGGTTCAAAACAATTCATTCAGAATCTTTTAGCCCCCTATTGATCAAAGAAAATAAAAAATCTATATCCTTATTAACATGAAGGGACGAATTAAATTTCTTCCCAAGATATACTTTATCATGGGTGTGCTCTTTGTTTGTATATTGAGGAAGAATACACAAGAGACTATCAGAAAGTTGCTTCGCAAATGGTAATTCAGTTTCCGATAACATATCTTCGTGAATTTTCTCGCCCGGTCGTAAACCAATTACCTCATGCTCTACTTCCTTTACTTTATTTATCTTTTTTATAGCTTCAATTATTGTTCCCATTTCAAATGAATTGATTTTGGGTATAAATACTTCTCCGCCTTCAGCATAAGTCAAAGAATCAAGCACAGTATCAACAGCATCAGTTAACGTAAATAAAAATCGAGTACATTCCAGAGAGGTCACTTTGATTTTTTTATCCTCCGAGATTAAATCTAACCATCGTGGAATAAAAGAGCCTCTACTAGCAATCACATTTCCATAACGTACTGATGCGAATATAGTCGATTCTGAACTATAATCAAAATTAGTAAAAATACGTTCTGCAATAAACTTAGTTGAGCCATACACATTAACGGGCTGACAGGCTTTATCAGTTGAGATCAACATACATTTTTTAACTCCCGCCTCCAGAGAAGCGACAGCAACATTTCTTGAACCATCAATATTTGTTTTAACACATTCATCTGGATGAAATTCCATATCATCCACCCTTTTTAAAGCGGCTGTGTGTATGACATAATCCGGCTTATGAATGAACATCGAAGTCTTTAGCTTTTCTAAATCCCTAACATCACCTATGATCCTGGTAATGTCAGGCTGATCGGCAAAGTAGATCGCTTGTTTCCCTTCATCTCGGCTAAAGACAATAATCTTCCACGTTGGAAAGCACTTCTTGATTTTTTTTATTAAAGCCTTTCCTAGTGAGCCCGTGCCGCCTGTTATTAAGATCTTTTTATTTATCATCATGTCGTGGCTCGTCTCTATAGAGTTTTTCATACAATTGAAATTCCCATTCGTGATCTATGTCAAACGTTTCGTGTTGCGGAACCTTCCACAATTCAATATCACCAGGCTTATCAAACTTTCCCATCCACACCCCTCTGCTAATTTTTTCCAAGGAACCTCCGTATAAACAATGAGCCGCTTCATAAACGGCAGTTGAGGTTTTAGTATCCATTACTCCGTTACGGAGAGGAGTTAAAAAGTTTCCATCTGTATCCCAAAAATAATTTTTCTTTTCAATTACACCAAACATACCGTCCGATGTTGAGTTTTTATAATCTTTCCAAAAATCATTAATAGTTTGGACCGAAATAAAGGGGCAACATGCATTGAGCATTATAACATATTTAGCAGGTAATTTATCCCACCATTCAAAAATTTCTGTAAGTGGAAACCCCTCAGATCTAGATGACTTTTCGCTCCTGTGAAAAATGTTTATGGGATATTTTTTACAAATATCCTTAAGTTCATCCTCGTATACAGAGCACCAGATATTTTTATTAGGAATAACGGATTTTACTAACTTATTTAAAGCAATATCCATCAATGTAGTGTTAGCGAAGGGGCGGGACATCTTGCCCTTACAACGATGAGAAGATAAGCGAGCTTGTACTATAATAGCAACTTCATTTGTTTTCTTTATCACTACTATTTCTTTCCTAATGTTCAAGAAAAGAACTTGCTTGCTGTGCTGAAATTCTAGGTATCTTTGGGTGCCAATTACTAACTTCACTTATTAAAGATAGGTTAACATTTTTCTTTTTTAGCCAATCATACAGTGGTCCCGTTCCTTTATGTGTTAGGTCAAATTCCCACTTTTTATAATCTAATTCGTGTTGCGTTTTGGGACTAGAATCCAAATGAATGCCGCGTCGGGGTTGAGATGATAATTTTTTCCATTTGGTTCCACCATCCAGCCCAATAGCAAAAATGTTTTTTACCCCTACGTGAAGTGCCATATAAAGCACGGTTTCAATAACAAGACTAGGACCACAAGGTCGCAAATAAGTATTATCAAAAGTTCCCTTTTCAAAATCTTCATTCTGAAGTATATAACCCATATTGTTATTAGGATAAACGTCTGGATCTAAAACTTTGCAAAAAATATCCCATTGTTGGAAATCGCCGATTCTCTGTCTAGCCACAGATTCATCAAAGCCGCTGCTTCCGACGATGATAGGCTCTTTTTTTGCTTCATACTGATACCCAACAAAAGAATTATGAACCGGCAAATTACAATCATTAAAAAAGTGAAAATCGCAAACATCCTGAAAGAAATCATAAGAATTTTTAATACAAAAAACCAAATTCTTTTTCAATTCATTCTGTAAAAGTTCTAATTGTGTGTCGTTGGATGAAGGGCCCGGCGCGATGATAAAACATGCCTTATCTTCATATTTATTTTTCAAAAACGAAATTCTATTTTCATACCCATCAATAAAATAAAGCTTGTTTTTATAATCAACTGTCTGTGAAAGCAATAGTTCTATCCTACAACAAAATTAAATAATTGTTTGCCGAGATCTGCGCTATTTCCTGTTTTCTTTAGCATATATTTTCGGGCTTCTTTGCCTCGTCTAGACAATTCTTTTGGATTATCTTTCCAAAGAGTATAGGCTTCCCGTAATTGTTTTCTAGCTGATAAAAGATCGGTATCGTACCAATTGCTCTCGCAGGAGTAAACCCCTGGAAAGACAGAATCAAAAGACGGAGTTTCGATGGTTTTTACTATAAAATTATGTTCTTTATTAACAAAGTCAACATGACCGCCGCGATCATGAACTATAACTGGTGTAGAATGTAGGATCGATTCTGCAATTGGTAGTCCAAAGCCCTCGGCTTTGCTGAATAAGGCAAACACACTTGAATTTTTATATAAAAAATTCATATTCTCTTTACTCACAAGACCATACAACAATGTCAATTGGGATTTATTTGCCTCTCCTAATTTATTAGAACAAATTCCCCTTTTATACTTCATAATTTCTTGAGCTATTTGATTTTGTTGTCTCTTTTGAAATTCAGGATCACTCACTTGAATATTTCCATAAGTTTTTACTATCAAGTTGCAATCATCTTGATCGTGAAATTCCATAAGAAAAGCTTTTGCCACAGAAATAAGTGATTTACGATCTGTCCATTGACCAACGGTCAAACAATTAAATTTATCTGGATTGCAAAGATTTTTATCCAAAGTAACCGATTCTACATTTGCCGCGTTTGCAAAAGAATCGTTTACTAAATGATGAACCACACCAACTGGCATCTCATTGTCATACTCCTTCAAGGACTTGTCAAAAGATACCTTATTCCATTCACACGGAACAATTATTTTTTTTATGTCTAAGCCCAGGAATATATCATTCCAGCGAGGAGGTATCGAATCTGTTTCCCAAACAGTAAAGAAGATATTTTTCAATGAATTCCTGGCAAACATGTGAGTTTGCGGCAATTTTTGCGCGTAAACGGGTGGATGATGAACCACATAAAAATAATCTTTATCTTTGACAAAGGCTTCCATCTCTTGATTATCAACAAAAGAATATTTATCAATCATAGCATCTTCTTCTGGTGTTAGACTATTCATTTGATCTGCGACAATGGGAACAATCTTAAAATCTACATCGATCTTTGATTTTTCAAAATAAGCCAATAGGGATTGAATATACCCACGACCAGCAACACCATATCCACTTGGATCTTTTACTTGCCCTTGATAAACTATTTTATATTTCATAATACTACACTTAGTAATTGCTGGTCTTGAGATGCTAATGCTTCCATAATAGAATCAGTATATTTATTATAAATTATTTCTTCTGTCATAGTTTTGTTCAAGTATTTCTTTAGCTTATTTGCTAGTGATTTAGAAGCCACCTGATTCTTGTGCATACTTCGCAGAGACTTTTTATAAGCCCATTCTTTTACAAAGCACCAACTTGAATCCGCCCGTAAAACGCCTTCCCATTGAGCTTCCTTCTGTATAGTTTTAATATCATAGGGAACTGAAGTAAACATCTGCTTGTTTTTAGTTTTACCATTTTTGTCTTTAGTAGGGACGTATAGATAATCAACTTGACCACCCCAAGCAGGGCAGATAACAGGTAATCCACTATACGCAGCTTCAAAAACCGGCAAGCCGAATCCTTCACCGTGAGAAATATTAATAAGTGCTTTGATTTTTGGATTACAGTACAATGCAGTCATCTCATCCTCTCTCATATCTCCATGGAGCAAATAAATATTGCATTTCTTATCTTTATATTCACTTAGCGTTTCGTCTAACTTAATTTTACAAGCCATCCGATCTCTAACGGAATTCTTGGCAAGCGAAGTTTTTATTACAAGCCCAACTTCTTGATCATAGAATTCCTCGACAAACCATTTAATTGTATTTTCTAAATTCTTGCGCGGAATCCAAGTACCAACAACCAAAAAATTATAATCATCGACTAACTCTAAATCAATCTTAGCTGGTTCAATATTTTTTACAGGATATCCAATCACATCAATCTGGCGATCTACTTTTGCAATAAATTGTTCTCCATTTTGATTTTGAACCGGAAAATCAGTATTTTCGAAGCCAAATTTCGCATGTTCAGAAACCACAATTATCTTATCCATTTGTTGTGATTTCTCAATCCACTGAGGAGCAATTTTTGTTGTTTCGATTCCAGCCGTAACGCCAATGTTTATCGGAGCTAATCGCTCCCATTCATTCGGTATGGTGACTTGAATTGATAAATCAAATTGACCACCTTGTTGTCCATAAGCAATAGTCCTTTGCAAAATTGAATCAATCCATTTTCTTTCTTCTGTGTCTTCCCACAGCCAGCTAGTTGATCCCCATGGAGTTGTAATTAAATAAATATCAAATAAATCCTCTCTACTCTCAAGTGACCTAAGTACCAATCGTGTATGTTCTCCATACCCGCTTTGGCTTAGGGCTGGACCTCTTACTAATATTTTTTTCATACTGCTAACAACTCCCATCTTTTGTAATTTTTTCGCGTTTCCCATGAACCATGTTTCCTATGAGTGTCCAAAAGCAACTTTTCCCATTGTTCCGCAAATTTAGTAAAGCTATAATTCTCCATGACGTGTTTTCTTCCCGCTTTTCCTAATTTTTTTCTTTTTTCTCGACCGAAATCGTACATTTTTCGGAAAGATTGGGATACTAATTCTTGCGATAATCTGTCTTCATAAATAAATGGCACCTCTTGAGAACCAATAATCGCTTTTGATGAAGGTTCCATGCCGATTCCAAATTCATACTCTTTTATACCAGGTTGAGTGACATTTCTTTCAAGCATCATCTCTTCTGAAACTTTGTCTAGGAGCGTAACTTGTTCTTGTAAGCCACCGGTCATTGTAACTATAATTGGTGTTTCGCAAGAGAGGGATTCAAATGTAGCAAGACCAAATCCTTCCGCATCTGAGACGTTTATAGTACAATCGGCCGCACTATAAATTTTCGAAAGAGCATCTGGTGGAATTTTTTGTGCAGATATTAAAACTTCTCTATTGTTAAGATTTAGGTTCTGGATAATAGCATATAAATCTTGTCCATTGGGATCTTTTGGCTCAGTGTGCATTAGTAATATTGTTTTTGATGTTTTTCCATCTTTTTTAAGTTTTTTTATAAAGTCATTATACCAATAAATCAAAGATCCGCTTTGTTTGCGACGAGCATTTCTATTGTTCCAAAAAATTAAAAAATCATCATCTTCTAAACCAAAATGTTCTTTTCGAAAAGAGCTTCTTTCAAGTTCACTAATGGGGGAAAATAATTCACTAGGAATTGCATGAGGGATATACACTTCTTGAGTATCCGGCGAAACGCTTTGAACAATATCCGAAGTTACTTTAGATATTGTAGCTATGACATCAGTAGAATCATACCACGACTTGTTGAATGTTGGGTAAGGAAAATTATCCCATACATGATAATATACCATAGGAACCAAAGAGCGAATCTCGTTTTCAATATCCCATAGCCACGGATAAAATCTTGGATCTGTCATAAACCACAAAACATCTGGCTTGTGTGTTCTGAGAACAGAACGAATAGTTTCTTGAGTGCCATACCCATCTACAGGATAGATTACCCAATCATCTCCAAATTCGTCAGTCTTTTGTGGATTATGATCCTTATGTTTTATTGCACCGCCAAGGCTAATAAATTCAAACTTTCCTGTTTTAAGCATCTCAACAATAAAATATTTTGTTTGAGTTCCTACACCGGATGGTGAGAGGGGGTGATCTGAGATTGTTAATACTTTTATTTTTTTTGCTGGTTCTAGTTCTTCCATCAAACTCCTTTATGGACACCACTCCGTTCTGTAAAATTCACATTTCGCGCAACTAAGACGATTTTTGGGGTGGTTCTTATTATGGATATTATACACGGCTTTATTTAAAACATTAAGCGAATTGTTTATTTTTTTTTGTCCGCTGGAAACTCTAAAGATTTCTATCCTGTTTTTTTTGGCTGTTCGCTTCAATAATCCAAAGTATGTTTCTACCATAATCGGATCAATATTATGCTTCTTACAAAAGAAGTGTTTATAATAAGTGAGTTGGTATGTAACCATTTTATCAGTCTTTCGTCTTATATCCCAACCCCAAGAACACGACTTCCAATCTATGATGTGATATTTTCCGTCTGGTGTCTTTATCACAAGATCTAGAAAACCTTTATAGTCATAGTTACCTGGGCTGTCTATAATGGGTTCAAAGATTTGTTCTTCTGCTGAGATGACTGTATATTGTGGAAACTTTAGTTTCAGTGCTTTTAAAACTAGCGCAGCAAGTTCAACACCATGCACTTTCATGTCACCAATCATTTTTTGTTCTTTGGCTGTTATTTCTTCTAACTTTCCTAGTTCTTCATCAAATGAGTTACTGAAAATCTTATCATAATCTTCTGTGTTATCTAAAACTAATTTTTCACAGGCTTCATGAAGCGCAGATCCAAAAGCAGTATAAACATTTCCTGTGAATCCCTTTAATTTATCTATGTAAGTTAATTTATGATAAAAGGGGCAAAAGTCCCAGTTTTTGAGTGCGCTAAAAGATACATGAGGCATACTAACTCCTTGTGGCATACGCCAACGTTATAATGATAGTCTATCATGTAAAAGAGAAGAAGTCAAAGAGTATTTAACTAATTTCATTATATATTTTATTAATCTTGGAGTAAAGCACAGGATTTACACTCTTTAATAAATTAGGATCTCCAAATAAGTATTCTTCAACACCATTTGCAAAATATTCACGAATTGATGTGACTGAATAAGGAGAAATAAATAAATTTGGTATTATTAATGAAAGACGGTCATAACCTATCTCATTATATAATAAATCATCTAATTCATCAGTTAGTTCAGGATCAAAAAAGATATTTCTAGAAAAATAAAAGCCTTCATGATTTAATAAAGAAATTAGCTTATCTTTTTTGGCTTTGAATTCATTTTGTATTAATTTATCACCATAAATTTCATAGCCCATCTTTTCTTCTAGGGCGTGTGCTAATTCATGACAGATATTTCTAGCAATCAGTTCTTCAGAAGCATAATCTATATTTTTATAAGAAGATAAATAAATAACGCCATCTTTAAACATAGCTTCAATATTTCTTTCTTCTAGCTCTTTAAAGTCACCTATATAGATTCCGTCTATAAGATTTAAGATTTGTGAAGGAATGTTTTTCTCTAAATTCTTAATAATGTTATTGAAGTCAATATCATTTGGAAGTTTGTTAATAACAACGACAGGCACACGGCCTTTTAAAAGAGAAAATTCATTTCTGTTTTTTAATGCGCGAGATGAACTGCTTTTTATGTAATCTTTCATATATTTAAATAATGTATTTTAATTAATATCATACTTTGCGAAGTCTGTCAAGTTAAAAGTTAAAGATTTTTTGCACACAAGGTTGCGACCTTACTTCTTTCACCTTTAATAAATGTGATGTGCCCTGTGATATCAAAATATTTTAATTTTTCAATCACATAGGTTAAACCGTTTGTAGTCTCATCAATATTCACATTATCTATTTGTTCAATATCACCAGTCAAAACAATTTTAGTTCCTTCACCTACTCTAGTAAGTATAGTCTTTATTTCATGCCTTGTCAAGTTCTGGCACTCATCAATAATAATATAAGCATTTTGAATTGAACGACCACGAATATAAGTTAGAGCCTCGACCTCGATTATTCTTTTATCCATATACGACTCTAACATTAAATTATCATCACCAAATAAGAATCTTAAGTTATCTTGAATTGGCGCAAGCCATGGCACCATTTTGTCCTCTAGAGAACCAGGCAAATAACCAATGTCTTTTCCCATGGGTTGTACTGGTCTAGAAACGATTAATCTATTGTATACTGAGGACTCTCCCATTATTTGTTGCAAGCCCGCCGCAATAGCACACAAAGTCTTTCCGCTTCCTGCTTTACCAATAAGAGAAACTACAGGCACCTTTGGATCTAAAAGTAAATCCAACGCGCAATTCTGTTCTTTGTTTTTTGGTGCTATGCCCCATCCATCTGATTCTTTGTGTTGAGGAATTTTTTTAAATTCTGTATTTTCATCAATGAATCTAGTAATTGCTGTTTTCTTTTCATTCGACGAAGATACCAACATTACATATTGATTGGGATATAATTCAGCCTTATCATCTATTGCATTATAAAGATAAACATTTTCTCCTGTATAGAAACGGTCAATTATTTGATCATCCACAAGTAGCTTTGTAAAGCCACCATATAGTTCCGAACTTTCCTTTATAACATTTTCGCTACTATAGTTTTCTGCATTTACTCCAATAGCATCACACTTGATTCTTAGATTAATGTCATTGGATACTAATATCACCTTGCGGCTTGGAAACTCTTTTATAAGTGTAAGTGCGGTGGCAATAATTTGATGATCAGCCGTATTAGGGTCATAACCAGAAGGAAGTTCTGATAAATCTGGTGTTTTAGTAAAAACCAATCCGCATCCTTTTCTAATTCGAATCCCTTTTTGAAAATTTCCTCTATTTCGTAATTCGTCTAGAGTTCTAATAATTCCTCTAGCATTTGCGCCGACACCGTTTGGTCTTTTTTTGTTGTTATCTAATTCTTCTAATACTACAAGGGGAACATATATATCTCCATTCCCATAAGAAAAAATTGAATTATAGTCTGTGAGGTAAACGCTCGTATCAAGAACATAAATCTTTTTTGCCATATTTTACTTCCATTATTTGTTTTGGGTGCCGACAATCCAGCCCCTAATGATAAATAGCCAAGCCGTTTGAGATTTTTCCTTATAGTTACTTTGTAGAGGAAAAAAAATAATCTTGAAAAGTGCGGTCGCAAAATTAGTTCTATTATCTATGATGTTCATTACTTTTATAGGGTGTGCTTCATGTGCAACAAGCACCGCCTTATTTGGACCAGGAGATCTATTCAGAGATAAAAGACGTTCCTTCATCAAGATTGATATTTATAAAAACATCTACCTAACAAAAACCTCCTCTGCGGTAGCCGAAGCAAATTTAGAAGAATATGAAATTGATTTACGCTCATCAGCTTCAGGCTTTATTGTTGGTCATGACAGAGAGATTACACTCGTGGGAACTTCAGCACACGTTTGTAGTATTCTTTACGGAAATCAAATAAATTATTTTGTGCAGGACTACTCACCTAGAGATCCTGCGTGGAAAATGACTGAAAGGGCTTTATATGTCCTAAACGATTATAAAGGCGAAACATATGCGGCAATTCCAATTGCTTTTGATTTTGAAGCTGACATTTGTATATTGGGTTCAGCTAAGATTTCGCTTCCAGCGTTGAAAATTTCCAATTCTAAGCCAATAATTGGAGAGAAGTATTATAATATAGCCGCCCCTATGGGATTATGGTCTTCTAAAATGATCCCGTTATTTGAAGGATTTTATTTGGGTAGTAAGAAGGTTCGTAGCAACCGAAAAACTTCGTATGTTTTTTCTATTCCTGCCAAGGGAGGTTCTTCGGGCTCCCCAATACTGAATAGTTATGGTGAAGTTGTTGGGGCATTACACTCTGCTTATAGAGGGTTTGAAAATTTGTGTATGGCTACCACAAATAAAGAAATTTATATGATTTATCGTAAGTCTATGAGAAAACTATTAAAAGATTATAATAAATATAAACTTATCATCGCGATGATAAATATTTAATAGACTACGTGAATATCGATTTCGTGACTGGACGTGCCTTCTAGATCAATTGGTCTAGATTTCCCATTTAAATCTTTTATGATTATGACGCCCTCATCGTTATGTGGGTCTACTTGATAGCATGTTATTTCTGCTGGCCCTTCACAAAAAGTTTCCTTTGTGTTTCGATGAGTATATAGTAAAAAAATCTTATCACCAATGTTCATAATAATACCTTACCATAAGTAGGATCTAAGATCAAGAAAAAGAAAAAAAATAATGGAGGTGGCGGGAATCGAACCCGCGTCCACAATGCTTAAATAAATTTGCGATATACAAGGTTATATCTTAATCTTTCTTTTGGACGAAAGAATTGAGTTCTTCTGCAACTTTAATAACTTGTTCAGAAGTAACAGGCGACCAATTCTTTTTGCCGCTTGTTTCAAATTGCATATGAGCGTTCTGCTCTACAATTCGTTGAGCTTGCTGTAGCAATCCTTGTCTAATTTCGTATCCACTTGTATTTTTATTTTCTGACATAATAAATGTCCTCCTTTGTGTGTGTGTTAATTTAAAGCACGGTTTATTGGATAA
>Ga0098061_1000100_pt1 | contig 34527 bp, 14 predicted proteins | sample 22_taG_FD_92579 | JGI IMG/M metagenome (GOLD analysis project Ga0098061, IMG submission 92579) | Marine viral communities from the Subarctic Pacific Ocean - 22_ETSP_OMZ_AT15343 metaG | ecosystem: Environmental > Aquatic > Marine > Oceanic | place: Subarctic Pacific Ocean | collected 2015-01-20
GGATTATCTTGTCTCCGTCTATGAGAGTATAGCCCGTGATGCTTGTGGATATGTCTAATCCTAAAATCATATATACTATATATCAAGTTTAAGCTTGAATGTCAAGTCTCTATCTTCAGTTTTTTTGACTGGCTTGGCAACAGAGGCGATCCCGATAAGCTTTTTATTATCATCGTAAATACCGACCTTTGTAATATAAGTCGTCTTTTTGAGGCTTCCGGTTGGGTCTGCGTAGGAAGCAGAATGGATATTTTTGATAGTAAACTCTTTTTCCCCATAAAAATATGAACCTGTTGTGGCCGCTTTTGCTTTTATTACACTATTATCAATATATGTTGGATTGTTTGTATAGTTTAGTTCGCCGCGGTTGGCGTGGGCAAGCATCGTAACAGTTGGGACCTTTTGTGTTCCGGCGAAATCCAACACAAAAGAAGCAGAAGAGTTTGCCTTGCCGGGTGAGCCGGCGCTGTTATAATTCACTTCATTGGCACCAAAAGCATAGTTCAACCAACTAGGCACGGTAGAAACGGCCGTTGTTCCATCATATTCGTAAGTGCCCAACACCCCATCCTCTAAAGCTTCCATCTGCCACGAGCCGGTTAAAAGTATAAGGCCCTCTTCATATAAAACGACGCCGCCAATTTCTCCATCTTTAGCTGATGAATAGGTGCCCGCTTCTTGAATCAGGGCGCCATTAAAATATTTATCTCTTAAGCTTCCTGCCAATGTTCCTGTTATATAATAATCAAGCTTTACTGTTCCTTTCTTTATCTCAGAACCATAAAAAACTGATGGGATGTCTATTACATTTATACCGGTGTCGTCCACGTTGCCCGTGAGGCTATAATGTTGCCCAAGCCTGGCGGCATAATCAACGCTATTCCTAATAGCGCTGCCTGTTTTGTTTGTAGTAAAGAAATATTTTGGAGTCTCATTATAAAAACGACGGACAATACTGGACGACATTTGATAACTGCTCGTGATTACGGCGCCGGGTAAATAGTCACTTATAAAATTGCCACGTTTTATTTCCTTAAACGCCAGTTTTGATGAACCCTTATACACAAACGGGTAAATCAAGCCGGTATCGGCAACATTTTCGTGAGAGTCAGCAGACTGGGAAGGGCCGATGACTCTGCCGGTGGCGGTCGACGCGCGGTCAACATTTAACTCAAACAGGCTAACGTGACCAGTGGGAACGCCACATACGTTGGCTACAAAAGAACCGGACTCGGTGGCCTTATTGTTGTAATAAATACTTCCGAGATATATGAAGAAAGAACTACTGGGGTGGGTTTTAATCTGATTATAAAAAACATCACCCACTCCAAATTCGTAGAGAGGCATTTATGCTCCTCCTAGTAGTCTAATCTAACACGCAATGTAACCTCATTGGTCGGATCTTTGCGTAACGGCTCAGAAAGTTTTGCCACAGCAAGCAACTCATTATCGGCCGAATATAACCCAATAGTCGTGAAATATGAAACGGGAGTATCGGAGGCGCGAGTCTTCACACGAATTTTACTTGCGCTAAGATAAGTTGGATTTGAACTATAGTTAAAGTCAGTATGTGATGCTCGACAGAAATAAATTGTTGAATTAAGTTCTGTGGTGTTATTGAAAGAAATATTATAAATTCTATTTCTTAAACTATTTGCCATCACTCCTATAGTAGAAGCAGTAATCGCACTAAAGCCGGTCGAGGCTCCATCCGTGCCGAAGCCGGCGCCAAGCTCTAAGCCAATTGATTTGGTATCGCCAGCAACGGCAGGATCAATATGCTGTAAGGCGCCGCCGCTGCCCGTTCCGTTAAAGGCCGATCCAGAAATGACTGCTATACCGGCTTGATAATATATAAGACCAAGGGCTGGGTTTGCATTGGTGCTAGTTCCTGTTTCCCCACTCAAATATAAAGTTGCGTTATTAGTATTGGCAGACGTTGTACCATATAAAACGCCATATTCACCGACGGGAGAATCAACATAGTAACCATCAGAACCAGAAGTATCTGATAACTGAATTCTTTCATTGAATATCGGGTCTCCATGACCGTGGGCGCCGCTAACACCTAGTTCTAAAGTAAAAGATCCCTTCTTGATCTCATCTTTGGTCAAAAGTCGGCTAAACGGGACAAAATAACAAGAATGCATCTCGGCGCCGTCAGTCGGCATAGTGAACTTCTTGATCGATCCTGTGTCATCATATCCTACCAAATATTGTGCCATCTGGTTATAAATGTTAACTTTCTTGGACGTTTGAGAAGTAGTCGAGGCCGAGAGGGGAGATGTGGTTGCGAGACCAACCGTAATGTCAAAGATTTGATTCGCCGAGGAACTTAAATAGGGGTAATCATATACACTATCAAGCATCCCGTGGCCATAAGTTTTAACATTGTTATCACCATCTGACGCGGCATTAGTGTAAGTCCCCGATACAATCGAGCCCGTGATCGGGATTGCTTCGTGAAGAAGCGTCCTCGTCTGCGCAAGGTCGTTACTCTTAAAATTCTTAAATGTTGTTGCCATATTATTATCCTATCCTTTAGACTTTCTTACAATATTTAACTGGGACATCAATCCGATAACCCGTATTAACACCCGTAACTCTAATGGTTGACTTAATAGTTTGGAAAGAAGCGCCGAGGGAGGCCGTAACTGTATCGGCAATTGTTTCGGTGGTGCCTATTGTATCAAAGAGGTAGGTGCTTGTATTCAACTCAAGAGATGCTCCGACCCTGAACACTATTTTAGTGCCGCGGGGGCCTTGAATCGCTTGATTTAACGATTTTGTAGTATCTTTAATGGCTGTAACATATTCCCTATCTGTTCCTCGTGAAAGGTAATAAGAAGCTATATTATCATCATCAACAAAGGATATACTAGCTCGGGGGGCGCCTTCTTTGGCTGCCACTATGTGGCCCAAACGATTGTCCATTTCAATCATATACTGTGTTTCGACCAGGAGGGGATCAAGAGTCCGTGACGGAGCTATTTCAGCAGCATCAAGTCCTTGGTCGATTCGAATGCGATTGGCATTCGATGCGGGGGTTTCCCCAAACAAAATTCCCTGCTGGGGGTCGCCGGCGAAGGTGTTGTTCAGTTCTGTCTGTGAGTCTGCATCGACGGCAATCAGAAAAAACCCAGTCGAATGTTTGGCTGTTGCTGTAGTATCAAAAACTTCATTCAATTTCAGCATGGGGAGATAAAGGATATTGTTTCTTGGAATTGAGATTAGTTTGGATTTCATAGAAGCTGCGTTGTCGGTGAACGCCTCCAATATTGGAGTTTGTAATACTGCCAAGTCGTAATAAGCAGAGCCTCTAGAGTCGGTCTTATCATAAAGCTCATAGTTGATTTCATCACCACCGAGAGCAAACTTTACAATCTTAAAACTGCCGTCTCCTCTTGCCAGTCTCATCCGGCCTGTGTCCGTCAAAACGGCATCAAGTATGATGTCGCCCGAATTGTCTAAAAATCCCATGTTTTTCCTCTCCTGAAGGTGTCAGTAATAAATAGTATATTAAAAATGTTTTATCTCTATTCTATGCTAGACCGAATGCGTTTCTGTTTGAAGTCGACATTAATATCAAGTTTTTTACCAGTAGATTTAGATATTAGCCTTATCTTGAATGCCTTTCCTATTAAGGATTCGTCTTCGAGCCCCAACACCATAGGGGTGTGTCCGGCGGCGCTGGCCAAGCCATCGGATCCTATAAGTCCAGACGCCTCTTCGTTAAGAAACACTTGCGACATTCTTGGCAAAATTTGTATTATCTTCCTTGCCGATTTCGTTGGTGTCTTGGGTTCTATAGAGCCAAACTCAAAATGACGAATTATGGGGTATCCCACGCCTCCATCATTATATAGTTCTATTTCATAAACTGTGCTTGGATTTGATAAACCACCATGCGCGTCGACTGTTCTAAAGATATAATAATATTTTTGATTTGGAGCTTGTGTTATGAATGCTGTAACAGAACTTGCCGTGATAGTTATACCCGCTGTGTCTGTCGTAGTAGTGCTCACCTCTGCTATAAGTTTATTCGCAAAATCTTCGATAACTATTGGTGGTTCGGCAACCCGATATATTTGAAAAGCAGAGGCGTGATCATCAGACTTAAAAGTTATTTTTCCGTCATTTCTATTCTGATTTGTGGCAATCTGAGATACGTCTGCTTCTTCTTCCTCTGTTAAGGCAACGGGTTCCACGTCTTCGTTACCTGTCGCTGAGGTGAAGAATATTTTTATTTTGTTGGGATCTCCCTTTATCGGGAAAAACTTCATGTCTGGCTGCAACGGCGGGTTGTCCAGGATCCTTCCTGTTGACATAAACAAACCCACTTCTACTAATTTAATCAGAGGCCTTATTTCAACTGTAATATCACATTCAAATGGGGTTGAAACCCCGCCGGTGCCCGGGCCAGGCCCGGCCGGGCCTCCGGTGACATCGCCAATTTCTGTATATTCGTATTCGGCGCCAAATACAGCCTGGTATGCTGTCACAACATAAGTGTATTCTAGATTGTATTTCACCTGTGTATCACTAAAAATAAATTCCCGTTGCGCAGACAAAAATTCTTCAACCTCACCGGAACTCATAAAATAAAAAGTCTGTATAGGATCCGCAGTGGTCGGATCAGGGCCCAAGTATTTTTGTATTTTATACATTAAAGTTTCTGAGTAAGCCAGGTCGCCGCGATTAAGGGCTTCAAAATCTCTGTATACGTCGAAAACCATTCCTTTTAAGAGCGTCTTAAATGGGCCGATTTCGAATGCGAGGGTGTCGTCCGGATAGAGAGCGCGCTCACTTGAGTCAGTCGCGGGGCCGATGAAGGTATGATCTGTTGGAAGGGGTGTGGGGCCGACGGACCAGCCGCCGGCGTCGTCGTCGGCCCAATCCAACAAGTCGACCACCTTGGCGTCGGCCGAAAAAACAAAAGGTGTTTCTGTTACTATCGGTGTACCAGAATCCGTATAATATTTTGTTGAATAAGTGATGAGGTCGGTTCCGACGGTCACTGTCTCCCCAGCAATTCCCTCCAAATCTCTAGTTAAGATAGCCCCCATCTTTGTATCTTCCATTATTTTAGCAACTTCATTGTTTTCATCTAATGGGATATTAATATCGACATACATGGGAAATAAATATCTACTGCCGTTATAATCAGCTATTAAGGGAGTATTTTCAATAGGAACAATTTGATTTTCAAGGTGTCTGTGCTCGTCGGGGGCGGAGACGAGGATCTCCGTAGGTGCCATTAAAACATCGAAGTCCACGGGCCCGTCGGCTTCATCAGTGCCCACCTTGGTCGTTGCGTCCAACATAGCATACATACTAGGTATTACCACATGATCGGCATCATCAATCATAGATAAAGACGCCTCGTAATAGGAATCATAATAGTTGTAAGTGTATTTCACACCGCTTATAGCATCTAGAGGGTCTGTATTAAGAATAAGCGCCTCCTCTAAGGTTATTGGGTTGTTTAAAGATGTGGCGAAATCGTGAAAATAACCTGGCGCGTCGACAGAGGTAAGATCTCTCAAAGAATGCACGAAGTTGCCGCCTTCGCGCGCGTCGATGGGCCCATTTGAAACCACAGTAATGGTCTGTGTGTATACTGCTTCGAACGGTTCGATAAGGGTCGGCTCCGAAATCTCTCTTATGAACATATCATCTGGATCTTTCACGAGAAACTCCACGGCTCCCCCCGGCACCAGGGGAAGCCAAGAACCAAATTTGGCTCGGAATTTATCAACCCCATTAACTAACGTGGGGTTTAAAAGAAGTATTTTCTTGTTTGCCATTAGTAACCACCCCTACGGGGGCCGCGGGTTGTCATGGGGCCGCGGGTTGTTGGAGCACTAGTGCGGCGAACAGGACCAGCGGCCCTTTGGCCTGCCATGGCAGCAACGACACCCGATGGTGTTTCCTTGTCTATTTTCTTGGCAGGATACATACCAAACTTGGTTCCGACGCGAGAATATATATTCGGTTGCCTCACAATTGCCGTCGTGGTAAATTCTGGCATTAAGCCCGATAAACCCCGGGTTCTACGCAAAAGGCGTCTCAAAACTTGTGCCCCTGTAGAGTTTAAGTCTTCATATTCAACTAAACGAGTGATAAATATTCCTTCTTCTGTGCTCTCCTCTTCTACATCTGGGGCGGTTGGTTCTTCTATCTCGTCTCCGACGCCAAGAGGTTCTGGGGCGCCTAGGTTCTTTGGTGGGGCGCGCAAAAGGAAATGCTGATTAAATTCTGGGAGTTTTAATTTTTCACTCTTTTTGATAATCCCATTAAACTGCTGCCAGCTTCTCATTCTACAAAGAGCAGGTCGACTAGATTTAATAACCCTGTCGAGTTGTTTTTTCGTTAGGCGCGCGTAAATGGGGTCTGTTAATACCGTTCCACCATTTTTATCTCGCCCAAAGCCAACTAAAATTTGAATCTGATTCATATGTGCATAATTAAAATAATATAATCCGGCAAGTAGAGGAGATTTTAATAGATCCTCTCCTTTTGCTTCCAAAATATCAAACCAATTTCTATTCGTTTTAGAGTTTTCACTTAAAAATATTGATTTAATCTGGTTCGGAACTCTCCGGAAAAATGCATTTTTCTTAGCAACTGAATTTTCCTGCTTGTCGAGGCTTTTAGAAAGAAATTTATCTACAATATTTTTGGGATTGGATGCGCGCAGGGATTTGATAGATCGTTGTTTTTTAATTATAGGCTGATCCGAACCAAACGAAATAGAATTTCGTGCAAACACGCTGGAGATGTGCGACAAATCTTCTTCGTCAATCAACTCCATAGTTATGGCGGCCGGGTCTTCTGTCTCAAGTGCGTCTGTTGCAAATTTAGTATCCGTGCCCATGACTTCCTTGGGATCAATCCCTGATACTAATTCTTCCTCCAAGCCTTCGGAGAGATCCGTTGCCAGTTCAAGCTTCGCAAAGGCGGTCGGCGACATAATCATAGTACCCAAACTAGACATGACGACACTAGAGGCAACATTTGTTGTTAAGGTTTCTTTATCAACTTTTGATACGGAAGATTGATGTGCGCTGCCGAAGGAAACCGGAGGTTTTAACTTTGTCATATTTGATGTCCTTGGTGACATCGAAGTGGCAGTCCCTTCTCCCCCCAACTGATCTGGTACATTTGTACAAGCTAATATAGAAGTCAACATAGCATTATATGGAGACGCCCTCCACAGGCGTGGGCCGCGGCGTAGAAGTCTCAAAACATTATCCTGCCCAAAATGAATTTTAGCCGGAGTCAAATATGAATAATAAGAATCTTCAAGATTTATAAATTGCGTAAAATCTCTGATCGCGTTGGCGCCAGATTCCCCCTCTTCTTCAGAAATTCTTGCATTGTCTTCGAAAGTCGGGTTTACATTAAAATATTTTAAATGCTCTTGAGACATACGCCTTTGGAATCGAGCAACTGATATCGCTTGAAGTCCTAGATTTCGACGTTCGGGAACACCAAGATAATCATATCCTACAAAACTTTGCACATCACTCCTGTGAATCTTTTTAAAGTGCTTCTTCAAACGAACAGAGGTCTTAGAAACTGATTTGCTTTTATACGCAGTGGTCCTAGTATTAAAATCATATTCATTGATCATTCTGTGCTTTTTGCCTAGAACTTTCGTTATTTTGTTCTCCAGTCTTTCAAAAAGATTTAAGGTTCTTTCTAAGCCATCAAGAGTCCCAACATTCGGATCGGTAAGGTTATGTAAAAGATTCCCTAATCTCAGAGCCTCCGCCGGCTCGATGTTGGTCAGATTGTTCATTATATCCACATATGTTGAAATCGATGTGATCCATGGGGCTCTAGCAATTCCCTTCTGAATGAATTGGCTCCTGCGATTTTTACTATTATTTAAAATTTGCCCCTGTTCGGGTATCGGATATGCATTAACAACCTCGTTGATAAACTTTTGCTTAAAATGACCGGTAGAAAAATCATAGTTTTCTCTCCGAGTGGCCGCGGTATAATATTCAACCATTAACCTCTTGGCCTCCATAAGTTTATTAAGTTCTCCCTCAACAAAAGGAATCGTGCCGTCTTCTATTTCAAATTCCACGCTGTGAGTGTAGGTGCCGTCAGTTCGTGTAGCCATGCCAAAGTCACTAACTGTATATGTTCTTATTCCCCGATCACGAACGAAAGCTAAGTCAAGCTCTTTGATGCCGCCTGTTACAATCTCTTCTGAATCGGCCATATCTGGTTCGCCAGGTCGTGTCATTCTTCTGCTTCTCAGTACATTTTTATTATTATCCCTGCTAAACGCAACCATTTCAGTCCTATCTTCATAGTCGACTAATACTGGATCGTTCCTTCGAAGGCCTGGTTCAACCCTGTGTCGAAAAACACGAAGATTTTTAATTTTGCTTCCAGAAAGAACTTTTTTGCGGGCTTTTGGATCCAGCGTATCCACCATTCTACCAAATTGTGATTTTTCAACAATAGTTTTATAAAAATTCAAATGAAAAATGAATCTTAACTCATTGTGTTTATTAAAAGAATATTCGGGTTCTGTGATATACGCATTTTTAAAAGGTTTCCGCATCTGGCGCGCAGACTTATTCTCTTTCATTTTAGGATGCTTCTTTCGGGCCGGCTTCAAGAGTAGCTTGGCGGTTCTGGCGCGACTCAATAAACGATAATCGTTAATAATAAAATTTGAAATTATCTTTTCTTCTAGAGGGGGATGGGGGAAAGGAGTATGAAAAGCTCCGGCCATATATCTACCAACGCCATCTTTTTCCTGGAAATGTACGGGGCCGGCCCAAACTTTCTCGTTTGACATTAAAAAGATACTAGCAGAATCTGGGACTGCGCTGTCTCTTATAATAGCTTCCGATACGGTTGTGCCTTGTATAAAATTCTGATTTGGCCTAGCATACTTCCTTTTAGTTAAGGCCACTTCTCTTATATCTACAAAAACACCAGCAAACACAGACAAATCTTTTGGCTTGTAGTTCTCTATATCAAAATTAGTAGTATAAGTCACACAATAGGTTGATTTAAAATCGATTGTCTCTTTTTTCTGTTCGTGAAGTGTTGACCCGGGGTTCTTCCTTAAATCAATTATCTTTTCTATTATTTTGTTTTTATTCTTGAGGAGTTTTAAGGCACGAGGAGTAAACCCACCATTCTCAAGTCTTTGTATATTTTTCGAACCCTTGCATACGACCACCCTTAGCTTCAAAAACTCTAATACTTTTTCATTATCAAACCAATGTGTTTTACCATTTTCTCTAAATTCGTCCTTCAGTGCGATTTCAACTTGTATTTTTAGAGAACGACTTGAAAATGACTTGTCATTAAGTCTAAGTGGATTTCTTCTTGGCCTTGTTTTACCATATTTATCTTTCTCGTAATTCTCCTCCTGCTCTTCATCATAAGACTTTCCTGATCTTTTGCCAGGTGATGCAGAAGGTAGGATAGAAACTTTTCTTATGTATATATTTGGTAAAGCAGTGTCAAAAACACCAGAAAAATCTACTCGCATAGCCATAAATAAAAATCCTTCTCTTTAAATAAATAGTTGATTATTAATAATCTGGGCAGTCTTCATCAATTGCGTCGGAACCATAAATATCGACGCCGATCGGGGTCATTAAGTCGGGGCAAACAATCTCTAGATCTGTAAACAAGCTTTCGCCTTTTCGGGCAAGTTCGGCCATGGCTCGACATAAAGTATTCTCATCTATTTCGTCGTCAACATTGATATCAAAATAATACTGAACAAAAGTGGGATCCACATCTGGTGGGGCACCTGTTAACCGGCCGGCAGCGATTTCTGCTTCCCTGGTATCTAACAAAATATTATTTTTTACCATTTCAAGCGGTTTAATAAAAGATAACGGCTCTAATACTGTTTCGCCAAGAGGGCCAACCTGTTTCGTTATCTCATAAACCTCAATGTCAAAATTTCTGTAGTCGAAAGGAGCGCTCTCTTCTTCTATAATAAAAATTATCTGGGCCGGGCCCACAACTACCGAATATCCATCTGCGTATTTATTACCCGGGGTCAAGGCCGGGTCGACTTGAAAAGATATTTCTGGGCTTAGGGGATCGGACACAACCGAGATTTGAAATGTCACGTCTATATCGATCTGCGGAATCTTTAAAAGCTGTTGCGAGTATGCGGTGGTGGATACAAAAGGAAGATTCGCCGTCCGGACGGAACCCGTCATATTATGTTCGACCTTGTTGATTTCTCCTTCCAAAAACTGCATTGTATACGCCGGCGTTTTGGTTGATCCTAAAGTTGTTGTGCCTAAAGACATTGGCATAACATTTAGTTTTTCATATGTTCCGAGACGCGAGGATTTCCGGCGGCCGCCGACATGCACATCGTCCGGTGACAGCTCAAAAAGATATTCGTCGCAACCTGTAAAGTTACCCTGTGTCCTTAAAAGAGGAGTTTCATCTTGTATTCTTGTCTCGGCAGAGTTTTTGCTTTCAGTTACACCACCATATTGTGCGTCATAAAGAACATTGTCATCAAAAAAAGCATAATAAGCTGGTTTCCAAGAACCTCTAGAGAGGAGGTTGCGGCCATGTTTTGTAATCTGAACGTCTAGAACATCTTCTTTTGGATTGAAAAACTTCATCTTTCATCCTCTTCCGGTGTTATATCTAGTAGTCTCTTCTTTCTTTGCTTGGTTCTTTCTTTTAGGGCTTCTTCGGCGGCAGCGCGCTTCTTGTTTCTTGTTCGTATGGCTCGCTTGGTAGGTTGAAAAGTAACCTCCGCATCTATTTCAGCCAACTCAACCAAAGAGAAGAAGTCATATGGCCAATTATATGTGTAGAATGGCACATCAGACACGAGTGGTACCTCGGTCGTTTCAACTATATCTGGAGTATCCGGACCAGTAAGAGTAGTGGTGGTCTTCTTCTCAACTGTCCTGCCTATCGACTGGAAGTAATCCGTCTTCGCCCTTTGTTTAACCTTGAACACCATCCATTGTAATTTTTCGGGGAACTCTTTTAATCGCAAGTCTATTTTTTTGGGTATATCTCGGCCCTTCGCTAGCGCGTAATCGATTGAGACCTCCCCGTCCCAACCAAGTAGTTCATTAACCAACAGTGGGTGCCTTACCCAAGTCATTGCGGCCTGTGGGTTTGTGCCCAACTTTGGTGGTAGGTTCTGCCATATGTGAGACAAATCGTTTCTTGTAAATTTATGAGAGAATTCAAAAACATACATTGCAACTGCCGGCACATCGATAATACCATGTTCCGGATTGTTATGTACGAAATCAAAAGACGGTGGGAATACATATTTCTTTAACATCTTCTCCAGTCTTTTGATGCTTTTGCCGGCCATCTTATCGTCACCGTCGGCTTTATATAATGTTGTATTTGGCGTTGGAATGTTAAAGAACCTTCTTTCACCGTTTACTTCAATAAACGGCACGGCAACGACTGCCTCAAAGACCTTCTTACGATATCTTAGTTCACCAACCCTTTTCGGATCGGTTGAAAAACCACATATATCTACCAACGATTTCGGCCTCTCTGTTACAGGGGCATTGTTCTGGTCGTTGCCGAGATCACCGACCATATTCTGTGGTAGCCGGTAGCCAGAGAGCGCCGATGGGATTCCCGCAGTTTCTGTATTAGCGGCTGTTTGAGAAAATGCATTTCTCCTATCAAAATGGCCGCCTGGATCAAAAATTACCGAGCTAGAGGGCTGGTTCGTCAACCATTCATCTGGAATGTCAGATAGTTGAATATAAACTCCTTCGTCTCCGCGAGGGAGGCGCCCGAATTGGTGCCACATCCCACGAGGAATTGTATTATTTACTGCTCCGGCAGTCACCGTTGCGGTTGATTTCGTTATATCTGCGTCTGCAAGATAATTAAAGTTTAACATTGGGGTTTCAAATTTCGTTTGTATTTTCCAACGGGAGCGTCCTTTCTTATCTACAAACTTCTCGAATATATTTAAACTTGAATCGCCCTGCATGGACCAAATGTTCGCCCATGGGCCGGCCATGGGGCCCGACCTCGCGCTGATATCGTGATAGGTTGAATTGGGAATTTTTTCTTTTGGGCCGGCGGTGGAGTCGCGAGTGAGGGCCTCTTGATCAAAGCGCCAATATCTAACATAAGTTCCGCCGGCGCCGATGCGTGCATCGTGAACGCCATCCTCTGATAAACCTCCTATACTCACGCCTGGTGTTATGCTTGGAATGAGTGACAGAGTGTGCAAATCATCAACTGTGGGTTTAACAGGATCCGTATTATCATATGAAAATATAACATTACCAGCAACGGAGGCCGAAGCAAAGGACCTGTAGGGATAATAAATAATGTCGATCCAAGCTTCACCGTCATAATATGGAGGAGTATGAGATGCATACACACCATTAGCCGGTGAAAATTCATGAGAACCAGTTATACCGTAAGTAGACACGCCCGCTAACTTCACCGAGTCATCCGCGTCTGCTATCTCCACGGTGGCGACGGGGGGGCCAAAAGCAGACGGGCGACTATACATCGTAAAATTAGTTTTCGAAGAACCAGATATATATTGTGGAATCGGGTATGAACCCCAGGAACCGGTTGGAGGATTAACCGAGCCTGTCTCTAACGAACGGTAGATTTTGATCCTCATACCATAAGGCTGTCCCGCGGTCATTGCTTCAAATTCCTCCTCCGGAAGGGATTTAAAGGTAGTGGGGCGCCCATTTTTCATAAAGAAATTTGTTGTTTCTGCCAAGAAATTATGCATCATATTTGTATAGTTTTTATTTGACGAAGCGAAAACACTACCCCACGATGCGGTTATATCCATTCCAGCAAAATCTGTGGGTTCATCATTAACTATACTTTTACCATAAATATATTTTGTTGGCTCAACTAATGCCTCAAATGGCACTCTATAATCCCAACCATCATTGTGTGTACGCCCCGGATTGGTAAACTGTTCGAGGGCAGTAGTGTTGTTTCTAGAATAATATCTAGAATTACTACCTATGGCATAAGAAGCAGTAACTTTATATCTGTTGCCCACGTCGCCGTCGGCCGAACCTGTATATTTATATTGTCGGTGAGTTGTAATGGAGCCCGTCATAATTGGATAATCAACAGCCATGCCAGACTTGATTGTATTATAAAAAATACCAGGCGAGAAGAAAGGCTTCATTAAAGTATGAAGAGCGCGGTGTCCATCCCCCGAGGACGGCGCGTCGGTGCCGACCGTATTAACATCGGGACCGAAGGACTTAGAGAATTGAGTAGCCAACTGTAGTGATCGTTCGGCCGGATAAAAACCATCATAAGGTATAAACTTTTTAATTGCTTTACATCTTAGTTTTATTTCTGAGGGTTCTAGAATGCCTCCCTGCTTTTTACCGTCGCGGGCAACAACTTCAAAATATTTCATAAAATCTGAGTTAGTGAATATTGTAAAGAAGTCATCTTCAGCACTATTCTGCGGCAATCGGGATTCCGTTGGTACACCGGCAATAGTTAAGAATTTTGAGTTTTCCTCTAAAAAGTTTCCACCACTAAGGTCATAAAAATCTAAATGTTCTGAAATTCTGAACTCTGGGATAATGGAATAGCTCTTTCCTTTTGGCTTAACGTCTGCGAAATATTCATCGTAACTATCATAAAATGGATTTACAGAAGCCGAAACAAATATACTAGAAGTTCCCTTATAGCGGCCCGCGAGAGTGGGAGTATCCCAATGCGCTTCGCCGGATCCTATAGAAGCAGTAGGAAGCATTTGTGCATTTGATGCTCCTACGGTCACACTTATTTTTTCTTTCATATCGTGAATTCGAGACACAGAACTAGAAAATGGGAAAATGTGTTTTCTTGCATATAAGGCCCCTGGTCGGCGCAAAGCACTTCTAACTGTGAAAGACGAACCAAGAGGCTCTTGCTGTACAAAGTGTGTATATTTATTTTGTAGCTCCCCGGGGGAGTATCCTGTCGCATCATTTGCCACTATACCCCCGGTTGCAGCAAGGAAAGCTTCGCCGGCATTCTTCGCCTGCTCGTTGGTTGCAAAAAGTTCACCCGCATCCAGGGCCCACGCACTCTGGTTAACCGACCAGCCAGCACTATTTGTTATCTTCTTGGACGCAGCTTTGGTGGTTCTGTCGGCTCTCAGGTCCCTCCAGAAGTTATTTTCGTAGTTTGTTCGTCCGCGGATCTTTTCAGTATGACTGTATTTTGCAGATGGATATACCGTTTCTCTATATTTTAATTTTTTAATCTGAACTATTGGGCTGTCTTCATCGAGGAAGCTCTCGTGTATATTGTAATCATCAATAATTTGTTTGTAAGACGTTCTAGACATGGCCCTATGAACTTTTTGTGGACTGACTAATTCCTTTGCGAAATCGTTATCATCGAAAAGGAAAATATCATTGACAAAAGAAGTTTTAACAACTATATCTGATGTTCTCAAAATTCTGCCATTAGTCTCACCAGTACGCACTTCCAATTCGTAAACAATTGGATAATATCTTTGGGTGACAACAGACTGCGTTGCGCTGATTGTTGTCCCATTAGATTGTCTAATTGTTTTTGTCCCATCAGGCACCTCAACTGTTACAACATCTCCTCTATCCGGCGTATGGGTATATACATTATTTTTGCGATAATGTCTAGCCAGTTGACCCTGGCCGATGCGAATTTGTTTCCAAGTTGAATAGCCATAAGGGCCGCCTCTATAATGTATTATACCATTAAAAGTGGCGGCGCGGGTCGCTACGTTGTCCGTCATGTTCTGAATGAAAGAATTGGGATTTGCTCCTACAGCCGCATCTCCAATGTCTCCATGGTTAATATAATTTTTCACATCTTTGGTGAGAGGAAACCCTACTGTATATTGATTGGGCCTAATTTTATCTATTATGTTGGTATTCATACCAACATAATTATTAGGTACGAAAGTGCCGGCTAGATAAGAATCGTCTTTTTGTTGAATAATTCGATCGCCGCCGCTGCTGTAGCCGGAACCATTTTCGCTGGCGCTAGCGAAGTTAACCGCACTAACATAGCTATAGCCCACAGAACTTGATACTCTTGCAAGACCATCATAAGGAAAATATCCTATAATATTATTTGCGGCGCCGAGTTCGGCATCAAACCTGTCTGTTGATGCTGTAATCCACGAATACTGGAAGTCGGAGCGCGGGATCATATGCCTGACGTAATAGTTGTCATGGACTGAAGCCGACACAACCGGATTAGCATCTGTAGATCCACTCTCAAGCCTTATTAGGGAATTACGATGTATCTTATGATAGCTCGCCGTGACACCAGTGTAGTCGGCAACAGAAACTGCTGAACCAGATCTCAACCCAAAACGCTCACTTCTTTCTGTTAAAAGAGTTTGAAGTGGCTGCCTAACTGTTGTATTTCTATAGTTCAAGTTGTTATATGGAGAGTATTGGCCTGACTCGTAATCTAAGCCAGCGCCGCCAATGGTATCGCCAGCGACCTCTGGTCCGCCGGGTGCGGAGAAGCGTTCCACAATAACGTGCTCTCTGCGCGTCCTAGTGGGCTTAGCGTAGTCCACAAGGCCTCCGACGTACCCAAGCAGGTCTGTCGTGATGGACGCCGTAGAGAAGCCCTCAGACTTCACAAACTCGCTGTTGTTTGTCCGGCGATCTGATGTCTGGACGACTTCATAGCGCTTGTTAAAGTTACCCAGCTTAACGGAAGCAGTAGTATGCTGAATATTCTTGATATTAAACGGCCGTTTGGCGATCTGATCTCTGCGGTATTGTGGAGAAGTAGAAGGCTGAACGAAAGTTGAGTCATTTGACCTAAATCTCCCATTATTGAGATGCCACGCTTCGGGCCTGTTAACCGAGGAAGTAAGCGTGGGATCGATTGTAATATCAACATGTCTGTGCCTATGGCCGCCGACATGTTCTTGCGGGAACGGGCCCTGCATCGGAACATCATAGTCATCACCATAAGAATCATTGTGAAGACCAGCATATTCGTCGCCACTAGTGGCTGATCTGTATCCTGTGCTGCCGGCAGAGGAACTATAAACTACAGCAGGGAGACCAAACTTGTTTGTGGCATAGGAATTTGAATCTAAATTCTCGGTTATAAGCTGCGCAGGGAACTTACGCTTTGTCTGTATAATCGGAGGGCCGGCCTCGGCGATGTTTATGTCCTTAAAACTACCTTTGGTGGCGTCATACCTATCTGTGGTCGAACCTCGTTTAATAATAGAAAAAAGAGCATCAGGTTTTTGGCCCCTTGGGTAGTTGTAGCCGCCGCCGATCTGCGTTGATATATTGATAGTCGTCCTTAATGAGTTCGTAAATCTTCTTATTGCATAGGTGGATCCTTCATATACTCCCGTGGGGCCCGCTCCGGTATTGAATTTCTCGGCCGAAGCAGAATTAAAACTAAGAATAATGTCATTTATTGATTGGCGCGCCGAATCGATTGATGTGGCGACATTAAAGCCCGGGTTGGATCGTTCGGAACGTTCCTTCCACCAGCGGGCGCCTGTGGTCTGGTCACTATCAAGGTGAACATGACGGATCGGCGCGTGGCCATATTGCCAGTTATAAGTTAGCTCATTAATACCTTTGACTCTCGCCTCAAGTTTGGTGCCACCCCCAGAGTCATCAGCGCCCCAACGTTCGTTACCCTTATAATCAAGCATTGGGTATTGATGACGATACTTGCTCCTCTCTAAAATGTGATCTTCAACCATTACACGGATGTCTTCTGAAACGTCCGCGGAGGCGGGAACAAATTGCTGCAAGAAAATTATAAGTGAAGCATCAATCCATTTGTAGAAATCAATAAACTTGTCGAGATCCGGATCATTCTGGATCTTTTCAAAGAACATCTCCCGAAGCAGCCTTAAACCCTTATAGTCATCTCTATATTTGTGTGTAACTTCGCCTATCAAATTATTAAATTCAGTAATTGTTCCAAACATATTCACCATTTCTTGCGAAATGACGCCATACATGCTCTTTTCAAAAGCAAAGAACATTTGTGAAACAGCCGGATCTCTAGGGAACAACTCATCGTCGCGAGAGAGAACGTTGACTGCATCATCCATGCTCAATACTTCTGGCAGCCTTTGTTTCCTATCGGAGAGATATTCTTTACTAATCATATTTGTAGAAGAAACAGAATTCGGGAAATATCCTCTACCTGAATATTGGTTTGCTATAATGTGTGAAATATTGCCGTCATTATTATAACGGCCTTGTAGAGAAGTCGAACCACTGGCTGCATCTTCAACAGTAAAAATACCCGAACTATCCGAGCCGGTTACCTGTGAGAAGTCCCAGTGTAGTGCGAGCGCGGACGCGTTTAGAAGTGTTGTATTATCAGCATCACTGCCGGCGCTGTTGCCCATGAATACAGCATTTCTACTTGGATGTAGAGTACCCACATTATCAGAGTCTTTGGCATGTTGTATTATAACACTGTCTTCAAGATAAGTGGCCCAATGGCGTAAAGACGAAACCCTTACATCTGATTTGACTAGCACTGAACTAGTATTGTCGGTTCTGCTCGCGCCGACATAATAACGGCGCTCGTCTTGTAGAAATTCGTCATCTAATGAACTTGCAGTCAACAAGAAATTGTTTTTTATTATACCATGCTCTACATTAACTCCATACCACTCAAGAACAACTTTATCACTAGTGCTAGAACCTGTCAGGCCGTTGGCATAAGGCCACTTTTTATGCTTAAAGCGAACTGCAAAATTCCATTTCTGGTTGTCATATACATTACTATATGCCGAACTTGTCAGATTAAACGAGCCGGCGGGGCTCTTAAGATGGAAATACACATGAGGCGAATTAAGGCTTGTTTTCACGGCATATAATTGAACACTTTTATCGTTCGCCGCTAAGGCAGGCCATCCGTGATCATTTGGATCGGCGGCTGCATGGTGGTACCCGAAAACCGAAGAGCTTACGAATGGTGTATCAAAGTAAGCGCTGTCAACAAACTCAAGCTTTTTAGGAAATACAACTTCTATTTCTGCTGTGTTTGCAAAATATTTATTTGTCCCGGATATATGAGTTATTCCTGTTGTTTCAGCATTTGTAGAAGACGAATTTTGATATACAACCCCAGTAAACCGGTCTGGGTGGTTGAAATCTACAAAGTTCTTTCGAACAGTTGACGCATAATCTGTATCTTCAAATTTGAAAGTGGTATTGTTTCCGTAAGCATTAAACTTTACTATTTCATCGCCGATACCATAACAGCGTATCAAGTTTCGAAATGCCTTTTCGGTTCCCTTTGACTTGTATAGATAAATAAGATTGTTGTAAATGTTTTTATAAATAAGGTTTTTTACATCATGCAAATCAAGTTCGTATTTCCTATCAGACCTGCGATTTGCAAATCGCTCTAATAAGTCGGCATCGACAAAAATCTCCGGAACCGCTAGGCCGCGAGAACTTAAAAGATTCTTCATAAATGGCGTAGGCTTGTTGCTCGAACTTAAATAAGTATTGTCTATCAGTGTCGGAAGCGCTTCGACTTGTAAATGAAGCGTATCTAGGTAAGAACCAATTATTTGAGTTAATTTCTTAAGATCTCCCGACCCTTCTGCTTCCTCTTGATCAATAATCCATCCCGGGATCGAATCTATGATGGAAGCCTGATTTTCATAATCAAAAACACTGCCCGTTGCAGAAAGCTCATTGTAAAGGCTTACTACATCCGGATGCGTAGAATATATAATCGGATCTTTGTATTCTACTGTGCCAGATACTACTGCCGAAGAAGACACTATAGCAGAGCCAACATTTCTGGCCGATGAACCAGGGTAGTTGGTCCAGGCACCATTTGAGATGCGGCCGGAGTAATCAAGAGCCACAGAGTCGATGGAGGAGGTGCCTACAATGCCCTCATTAAACTTGTAATACACACCGAGTTCTGCGTTGGCCACTTCATTATTTGTGCCTCCGCGAACTTGTGTCCACCAATTATGTTGAATATCTTTTTCGGTTCGTTTTGTTTTCCAATAACGGAACTCATCAATGGATCCGGAATAAGCATTTGATCCGGGGCCCATAGTTCCATCGTCGGAGATGCGCGGTGAACCGGATACAGTAGTCGCCAAAGTACCGATATATCCTATAAGCGATCCAGTAATTTCACCAAAAGTTTCAATAGAAGTGTTAGTATTAGTTTGTTGTAGCTTTCCATTTAGATAAAAACTTGCATCAAACTGAGAGGCTCCTGTCACAAAAGTTAATGCGATATGATTCCATGTGTCGGTCAAAGAAGAAGTTAAAGTAGTTGAACCGCCGAATTCCATATCCCACACATTGGAACCAGAGGCTAAATGGACTTGTATTGGGTTTTGATCATCTCCACTACCAGACAAGTAAATCAGCAAACGACCATAATCAGCACTTGACGATGCGGCGCCGTTCCATTGATCATAAATAATTTGCGCCTGCGGGCGAGATGGAGTGTGGCTTGATTGAGGCCAGTCAGAATTTACATTTAACCAAAATTCTGTCGTGACACCGTTTGAGAGGCTAAATTTTAAATTCGACTCTCGGGTTCCAACTCGATCTAGAGCGAGCGTTCCGTCAGATGTATAAATATCTGTGTCGTAATAATTTGATGCTGTAAATTGCGTATGGAAAGAGCCCGTAACCATACCACCTTCAACGGCGTGGGGGCCACCAAGAATTTTAATATAATCTGCACTAGTATCTTTTACACTCCAGACAGAATATTTAACAGGGCCGTCTGAAAATTTACCTTTGGCGAGCCTGGTCGCTGCTGCATTATTATCGGAACTTAAAACAGCATATCCAGTTGTCCGAGGATACTTATTATCAAAAACATAAATATCAAGGTAAGTTGATTCGTTGTGGAACGCTGTTATCTCTTCTTGTGAACCATCATAAGGAAACTTATTATAGATTCTTGAGATAGCGTCTTCATAATATGACTGGGCCGAGCCATATTGAACGAAATTGTGAGGATCCTCAAAATCAATCTGAGGTATAAAACGGTTAATCCGTTCGATCTGCTCTCTAACGTTGTCAGCAGATTCTAGCTCTGGAGCGTTCTTAACAATTTCTTCTTCTAGATTTGTTGAAATAAGAATATCGCTTGACTTATTGGAATCAAATAGCTTTTTAATGCTCATATTTAAATCTGCCTTGACTATTCAACTTTGAATTTAAAAGTTTCTGGCTGCTCGACCCAACTCCCGATGTCTTCATTATAAAATGTTAATTTTATTCCATACATATAGCCAGTCTCAAACATGTTCATGTCCAAATCAAAATATGAACCCGATGCGTCATAGGACATAATTGTGTGCTTATCGCTACCTGTGCCATGTGGAATAACCTTTAGTTCGTCTATTATTCTGAAGATTTCGTAAGAGCCGCTTTCGGCAACCTCTACTTCCGGTGTGCTTAGCGCCTTAGTGTAAATAGTCGGACTCCAATCTTTTTGGCGAGTGTACACCCTAAACCTTGCTGTCTCATCGGAACGATAATAATTCTTAAGGTTTGTTATTGATGTTACATAATCGTTCGTCGGAGCTATGGAAGAGCCGTAAATTTTCTGTGGCTTGATAGACCCGGTATAATACTGTACCGCGGTGGAGGCATCGGTAACTGAATCAGAACCACTAAACCACACATCATATAAAGTAGAAATAGGTGTGGCCGCGGAGGTAAGAGCAACAGACGCAGAATAGATCCCCGTTGAAACGAGCCCGCCAGTAACAACTGTTGGTGAGGCCGCAAGAACATGAGTCCCATCAGCCACAAATTGAATTGTGGAGCCGGATGGCGCCGTATCACCACTAGAACCCGAATAAAAACTTACCCGAATAGTGTCAGTTCCTATAGCCGGTATATTTCTTAAACGTCCTCGGAAATAATTATAGAAATATATCGTATTTAAGTTTTCTATTGCTGTTGCTAGTGAACTACTGTAATAAAAATTCCCTCTATCGTCCTGTATAGAAGAATCCCAGCGAGCCTCGATACATGGTTGTTTGAAGAAAAACTCAGTGCCGCGGGCAAAAAACTTCTTTGTATAGTACGAGCGTGCGGCAGATTCATAAGTATTAGAAATAAATATTCCAACTCCCTCATCTTCTTTCTGCCCCAAGTTGGATGAAGACAACCATTGTTCAACAAGAGTTGTTATGTCAATCTCTATGTCTTCAGTTCCTCCATCAAAAGAAGCCGTGAAAGAGGAGGAAGCGTCAGAAAAATAATCTCCACCTTCCGTAGTCCATGCGTGATCCCCGGCCGATCGAGAAGCTATACGATTAATCCAGTTTGAATTTCCCTTATCTTTATACGCCTCCATGTCGAGTCCAGTGCCTTCGGTCCACCCACCAGATACAGCCGTGACATCCATCGTAAAACTTTTTGGGAGGGTTTGGCCATGAGGGGTGTTAAATACTCTCAAATAGAAATTAATAGAACCCGATGCCGGAATTGTTCCAGCAGCTCTATCAGTCTGAATTGAATTTGAAGAAGCCGTGACATCAAACTTAATCAGAGCGCGGGATTTTTCAGCAGAGGTGCTGCTGGCTTGCGCATAAATAGAAAATACTTCCAAGATATCGGATGCACCCATGTTTGCGCCCGTGCCGCGAGTGGTAAGGTTTTCTTCGAAAGCGTTAGTAATGGTGTTATCTTTCTTAGCGAAGTATCTCTTAATAGCCATTATCTCACAGTACCTTTAATATCAATTAGAGGATATTTAATCTCCAGAATAACGTTGTCTGGGACGGACAAATATCTTCCATCCAAAGACATATATTTATTAATATTTAATCCGGATGAAGAGTAGCTCCCTCCAATATTATTAATAAGTTTTACTTTAGATGTATCGACCACTCCTCTTACCTTATTCAGCGCAGTATAGACATCAGTTACATAAAAACGCTCTCCTATATACATGGTTCTAGCGAATTTGTCTCTTAGGGCTCTAATACAAGAATCCAAAACATCATATCTGTTTACCTCTGTGCTGGAAACTACTTCGAAATCGATCCCTATATTGATTATCTTTACGTCCAAAATGTCAACAGTATCATTTATCATTCGATAACGGTTTAAGTGTGTTTTCAAATTTTCTTTGAGGGCCGTGTTTGATTGAATCAAGAGGTTATTTGAATCTTCTGACACAACATATAAATTCAAATTCCTTTTGAGAGAGTCTTGGTCTCTGACCGCCCTACATCTTTTAACAGCCCCAAACTTACCCGGCATCATATAAGTTATTGCTTCATAATCGTTAGCTGTTACGGCACGATTTTGACTTGGAAAATAATTTATTGCTTGAATTCTAGTTTCTTCTACACTTGGAGTTCGAACTGAACCCACCAACGGGTCTTCATTAAAGCATTCCAAACTTATTATGACATCGGTCGCGGTGGCTGTTGAAGAGATTGTTGGATCATTGAACTCAAAAACAGGATTAATCACGTTGGTTATAGAACCGACGGCTGCGTTAGCAGACTCCGCAGTATTTTCGCGGGTGGTAATGGTCAATGTCGTGTTCGCTGGCCCTATCCCTAGTTTGTCGGTGCCCACCAAATCAGATGGGTCAAACGTGGCATCTGTTACATAATTTTTAGAATGCCTCTGTAGGACTACTGTAGAGGGCTCGGCAACACTCGGTGTAGCAATTTGTGACTCGGAGCCATAACCAAAGGTTAAAGTGGTACCATTCACGTCTTTCGTAGTTGTAAATCTCCTAGTTGCGATAAACGGTCTCATAAGAGATGGTGCGTTGTCTCTTGTATTGCTATCTCTATTCGGTACCGCCTTATAAACAACATCATGAGATAAATATTCTACCTCAAAATACTCATGGCCGGCTGAATCAAAAACGCTTACTATCTCAACAATGTTTGGATCTGCCAAACGGACGGTCTTAAATCTCTCAAAGTCATACACCGAAACTGTTTTTATATTAAACTTTCCAGATATAATCTGTCCTTGGGCTTTAACAGCATAGTTTATCGTATTACCTGTTATTTGATTTGTTGTGGCTGCGACGACCTCATTAGACGGGTTATCAAAACGAACATCTTCTGTTAAAATGAAGCTGGCGCCAGATTTCGAACTCACAATCGTATTAGCCTTCAATATAGGCATATAGTTCGTATTCGGACCAAGCCCTGTTGAGTTAGCAGGAACAATCGCGTAAAAGGAAACGATGCCGGTGGTGGCCATGGCGCCCTTAAACTTATAACCAAGCTGTCTGGCCAAACGAAGTACATTGTTGTATTCAACGGCAGTATCGATAAAAGACTCATTAACCTGATAGTCCAGGTAGAAAGACATTATGTCACCGACATAGGCAACAGTATCTAACATTAAAGAACCAAAAGATGCTTCACTAAAATCCTTAAATGTATCCGGATAATATCGTTTAGCATAGTTGACCAAATCATCCCTAATCGAGTCGAAGTCGCGACTAGTATAATCTATAGATACATTTCTCTTGGCCATATAAAAAATCTCCTATCGTTAAATAGTACCGCGGACCGTTAAATCGTAACTGGTATAGTCAAATTGGATACTATGTTTGCTGCCGGAATATGATACTTTATAACTATGCTAAGTCTTGTGTTGTCGGTTTCGGCCGTGCGGGTACCTTGTACTCTGGGGCTGAATACCAAAAGTTCTTTAAGTGTGATATACGGTAGATATTTCGAAACTTGAGCCGAAATATTGTTTTTAATAGTTTCCAACGTCCCACCGACATTTTGCTCAAAAAGATACTTTCTTATTCCGACACCAAACTCTGGAATCATCATGCGTTCGCCAGGACTAGTCAATATCACCATTTTTAAATTTTGTTCAGCTAGATCTTTTATATTCTTATTTAAGCCATATAATCCATCGATTGGGTCCACTCTAAGTGGCAACGAAACTGAAATGCCCTCGGCCATGATCACACCCTCCTATTAATAAATAGTATTATCCGCACTCATCCCCATCAACGTTATAAGGATTACGATATATTCTTCTGCCGCGCTCCCACCAACGTAAGCCGTCTTCATAATTAACCTTCGGTCGGATAAGATCGCGGAAGTTGTCGGCTTGGTTCTTGGAGCCGAATTTATTCTCAACTTCGAAGTCTATAGCCTGGGACGCGTCATATAAACTATTGAAGACTGTCGCGGCCGTTGTGCGAGAATGGTGCGAAGTTTTATTTCCGCGAATCCACTTCCTGAATTTCTTATGCCTGCGACCTCCTGGCACCTCCCACAAATCGCCTCCCTGGTCCGGATAGCCGACGTTTCCAATAGAAGCAAAGAAGGCCATAATAGAATAAACTGCCATAAAAGATATATATCTTGGTAATGGAAAGAGATATTTAAACATGAACTTATACTCTGGGGTTTTTACTAAGTCCTGTATCAAACAAAATATCGGTGGGACAACAACGGGGGGGTTTGCTTCGCTGTCCACTTTATCGTAAGACTTCGGATCAAATAAAGCATAGTTCTGATCTGGTATATCAACCTCCGCGTAGGCGATCGGAATTAGATATCTGTCGCCTCCCCCTCCCGCCTTAACTCGGAAAGCCTTTTCTCTCACACAGGTTTCATCATCGATGGTAGCCATTATATCATCAAACTTATCGTTATCCGATGCTTGAAGTTGATAACATATTCTAAGACCAAATCTCCAGCCTATCTTCTCAATCTCGTGGCTGTGACCATCCTCGATATCGGGCTCGGCGTCGATATCGGGCTCCTCGTCCGGGAGCGGGAGGGCCGGCCAGCGCTGGACTTCGAAGTCAACAACCTCGTGACGGTGTTCGAGGCCTTGGGCATCAATATATAATGAGGTTTGGCCGTTGCCTTCCTCATCTAATTCATACTCGTGAGTATGATTTTCTATCATGGTGGTCTCACCCCCATAATTGCCCGATCCTTCTTCCCGAGCAGGGCCAGAACTTTGCTCCGGATCCTCAGCCTCCCAGGCCTCCGCGGTTCCATCTTGGGCGGGGGGGTCGATTCGAGGTGGGTTCCCCCAAAAATCTGAAATCTTGCCCTCTAAGCCTTCGGATTTTTTACGCTTAACATATTCGTCCCAATCATTCATGTTGACGATATTATATAAGTTGGAGGTGCGGCCGCGGACTTCCCAGGGTGTGCCGTTGTCCTTCTCTATAATTCTAATGTATTTCTCCAAAACAAAGGGCCACGGCCGGCCGGTGGCCGAGGGCTGTATATTATAATCCGCGGGGTTAAACGGGTTGGACATAACATCAAAAGGACCCTCGTTTATACCCTTGTCAACCGCCTCTCCAGAATACACGCCTCCGCGGATCCATTGATCATTTAATAAAAATGTGTGGTCTACATTGTTAACAATGGGGGGGATTTTAGTGCTAAAGGTTTCTCTAATTGATTCAAATTCTTTCCTGATATACCTTCTCATTAACACAACTGCATATCCTTCTGTTTCTCTAATCGTTTTCTCGAAGGCTTGCTCTTTCGCTATTTTGGCTGCGTTTTTGTTGAACCTAGTGCTGCCCGCACCCACACCAGTTGCTCGTGCGCCGGCGGGGGTGGAGAAAACCTTCGCAAACATTCCGTTGCCTTTGATGGCAGCATCAGATAAGGCGGCGAGATCTCCATCGTATTTATTATAAAAGTTTCGTACTGTTTCTATTAGCGCTTCAAAGGCTATATCTTCCCCTTTGGTAAGATGTTCCTTTTCAGGATCCTCGTCTCGGTCAGCCCACCGGGCTAGAAGATCGGAATCAATCATTCTCTTTGTGTTATTAACACATTGTTCTAAGAAGCGATAATAATACTCATCATCAGTTTTCCCGGTTCTTTTCCGGCCATCATCTGGGAGGCCCTGGCGGATTCTATCGGCTGCGAGAGCCAGGAGTAAATCGCCATAGTTATGCTCGGAGAAACCAAAAGCCACAAATACCGGTATAGCTCTAAGAAACATGTCAACACAATATATTCTTATTGTCGCGCGGATGGCGCCATCAATATTCGCGGCATCAAATGATGTCATGATCTTATCGTATGGCGCCTCGGAAGTACACAAAGGGTCCTGTGATAAACGGGGATCTGGGAGGAGTTTGTCGGATAGTTCGCTAACTTCATTTGTTAAGTCTTCCAGACTATAAACGGGCTTTGAATATGGATCACAACCAGAAACTTCCGGAACTAATATGTCAGCCAAATCCATCCAGCCTGTATGTTTTCTCTCTTGTACATAGAAAGGGGGTGGAACCGTTTCGGGAAAAAGTTTCCCTAGCGCGCCTCCATATTCCCGGGGGTCCAAATGTATGATTTTCGGCTCTTTGTCAGGATTATAACCAAACTTAAAAGCCCTTGAGAAGTTCGAGAGATTGATCGGATGGTCCGGTCCGCCGTCGCCCTTACTAGTCTTTCCGGTGGCAATAAGTGTTGATATCCTTGTCAAAAATCCTGTGGATATCTCATCAAAAAGTGATATCTTTCGGGACAAGGGTTTATCAGTGTCGGCGGGGCCGGCGGCGAGTCTCCGAGCCTCGGCGGCGGCGTTGACGGCGATGACGGCGGCCGCGGGGGTACCGATGCCGGGCACGGCGGCGGTGGCGAGGAGCGCCGCCGCGGCGGCGTCGGAGTCGACGGTGACTTCTACACGCTCTTCTTCAATATCGGGAATATACTCACGATTATCTTTTGCAAAATAATTTCTAAAAGGCTTTCTATCAGTTAGTTCGCGAGCAAGAGATGAATTAGACGAATTGTCTACCAATATCTTGGCAAAATATCTATAAAAAGCCTCTACCTCATATGAATCACTTACATCGTCAGGAATCTCTAAACTATCTATAATATCTTTAACATCTCCGGGGGGTGCGGAGTCAACTACAATATCGTGACTCTGATATGAATATTCAGTGCTGCTCTTAAGTATACTTTTCGGCGGTACCTCACCTTCGCCTCCCAGTTTCTTCACTTCACTTTTAGACAGAGTTTCACCCTTACCTGATCGAATCGTCTCGGTAATCTTCAATTTATACCTATTCTCTTTCATCAGACGAGGTTCGACGCGTCGTTCTAGTTCCTCATCTGTAAGTTCTTCAAATAAATTATAATCATACTCCAAGAAAAAAGAATACGGTGAAGTATCATCCTCCATTTTATAATCATCTGGGTAGGCATCGTAAGAAATTTTCATATCGGCAGATGAAGTATCAGGCAACTCAAGAAGCCTAAACTTCTTGCCCTTTCTTTGACAATATTCTACAAACGAAGTAGTTTCGTCATCGACGCCGGCGTCCTTTATAAGTTTTTTGTCTCCGGGCTTCGTCCATTTCTTCGGAGGCTTTGTGCCGATTAGTTGGCCCGCAATACTTACGTTCTTACCCGTCAAAACGCGCCAGGCTCGCTCTTCGGGTGAATGAACTTTATGCTTCAAAACTTCCTTGAACGGATCATCACCTTCAAAAAGCTCGCTCTCCATTCCCAAAATTATATCATCCGCAGCCCTGTTCATTTTCTCAGCCCAGGTTCTCTTATTGCGCAAATCGAATTTCTTAATCCAAGCCTTAGCGTATTTCTTTCTACTCTTGCGCACTCTCTTGTTGTGTTTATTAACCTCTTCTAAACGGTCTAATGCATCCTCATAAGAATCAAAGCCTCCCGGTACAATGGTAGTTTTAAACTCCGGGTCCATATCACGATATTTTATAGCCAAATATGCTGCCACTGTTGGTGGGTATCCACCATGAGCATAGCCAACCCCGAAAGACTGACTCGGGCTTTTACCACCTTCTTCGGCCGAGAGTTCGTAGCCGTGCTGGTCAATAGGCTTGTTTTTATTACCTTTAGATGGATCATCCTGCGGCTGTCGTATCGCATTATCGCAATGATAATCAAAAAAACCAAAATCAACAGCTTTGGGGCTGCCGAAGTGTTCGACATACCAGTTGTGTTGTTTATATGGTCGACCTTTTGTATCTGACAGGATACCGTTTAATAGACCGCCATGGCCAGTGCCTTTTCTGATTGGACCCCAAAGATCTCTCAAGTGCGCGTTTTCTATTCTTTCAAACATTGATGTAGAAATCGCATTGTTAAGGCCCGACAGCATAGGATCCGCTGCGGCCATTAGTCCGTCAGGCGGACAACCGGGAGTGCTGATCAAAGGAGGAAGATTGGCAAAGGGCCCTTGATCAAGCGCATTTACTAAAGTTTGGAAATCCTGTATCATCTGATCCTTGGCATCATCTAGCATCTCGCGGCATTCTTCCCGGGAGAGTCCCTTCTCGCCGAGGAGAGTACACTTGATTGTCTCGATCTTTTCATGCACTTCTGGATCACAATCTGGATACAGTGATAAGTCATCCACACTCCGTCGATATTGCATGTCAAGTTCAGGTAGTTCTGGGAGCATGCCCCCTATAGACGGAAAGAGTTCTTCGAACGGCCCACGACTTGAAAAAATCTCTCTTATGCACTCAGAAGTTGACATTTGCGCGACTTCGATCGCCAATCTCATGGTCTCTTCGTCGGCCGTGCCCTGAAGTAATTTTATTATTTGGCCTTGCGTTAACATGACTGACAAGTCATCAATGAAATCCGCCATCTCAGAGTTGGTAAGTTGCTCCAAACAAGTTGCGTCTGGGCCGCCGACGGCCGAAAAAATGCCTTTGAGGGCATCATATAACTCTGTATCTGTCGCATCGGGACACATATTTTGTTTTAATAGGTCTCTAAACTTATGATTTCCACCAAACAAATCTAACAAACTGGCGCCAGCCGTTGCCAAGAGATCGCATGCCATAGAAAAGAGCTTTTCCAATATTAATTTCATTAGCTGCATAAATACCGCAAGAACCGTATCCCAAAAAGCCTCTTTTAATGCATCAAGTATCATCACCATGAGATCCCAGATACAGTTGGTGGTTGAGCGGAGCGCCTGGGCTTTACCTTCCACGGCGATCGGCAAACATTCGCTAAACTTTGGAAGAGTTAGATCCGCGTCCCATTTACAAAGGTCAAACTCCAGAGTATTCAAAAACGAATCGATCCTCGGCTCACAAAAGATAAGAGGAGTTTGTTTGCAGGGTAAATGCTTCAGAGTCTTCATCACCAGTGGAGCGCCGGGGAGCCTGTTTAGTTGTTCCATGAGTGTATCGGCGCTCAAAGACTTAAGCATGCTGCTTCTCATGGCATCGAAAGCAATCTTCTGTGCGTTTCCAAGCGCTGCTCCATATGATCCACCCGAGCCTTGGCTGACACGGCCGTTATTAAAACTGAAATCTCCATCGGCGTAACCCATTCCAAACGTACCAGTGCCACCCGGAGAAGCGTCTGGACGGCTGGCCGCTTCTTCGTCGCGATAGTCTGCGCGCTCTTTCTGGCGTTCGTCGCGGGCATCCTTCTTCTCCTCCTTCTCTTTCTTGCGGAGTTCCTTAAGCTTCTCCTCGCGCTCGGTGAAGCTGAGATCCCTGTTTCCCATGATGTCGTCGCGGGCTTTCTGCCTATCTTCGCGCTCGCCCTTCTTCACCTCGTCGTACCAGACCTGCTCCTCCCAGGACCGATCCTCCAACTCGGTTTTGCCTTCCCAAGAGCTGAATGAGAATCCAGGCCCGGAATAACTGCCGGGCTGGTAAGTGCCGCCAAACCTTTCGATTTCCCATGGCGCGGGCATGTTTCCGAAATCTTCCTTAAGACTATCTATCACCTTCTGTTGATCTTCCGGGGAAAGTCCAAGAAAAGATCTTGTTAATGAGGCATTATCCATTGCTTTAAAAGCAGCCTCGGCCATGGCTTTGGTCGCACTTTCTGCACCGAGGCCTCTTGCGACACAATCGATTGCCGACATAATCAAGCCTATCCATCCGCAAACACCTAGCCGGTCATTTAATCTATACCAAAAATACTTTTTACCACCTTTCCATGGCTTATGAAACGCTGATCTTTTTCCTCCTTCTTCCTTATAAGCAGCTTTGCTGGCAGGAGTCATCTTGCTATAGTTTGTCATACCAGGAAACATTTCTTCTAAAAGAATGGTGAGATAAGGATCTTCTGTCTTCAGTTTTCTCTTCATCTCTGTGATCACACGATCCCACCGATCCACTGCCTCTTCGCTAAAATCGTTATCCCACCTCTTGAGTTCTTTCCGGAGGTCATCCCGGGAGTAACAACTAAACTTACCAAACTTTTGTAACATCATGTCTGGCGCGCCAAGAATCAAATCTTGTACATCTTCCATAAAATCATCTACGGCATCATCGCCCAAAAGTGAATTAGACAAGCACCCAAGTATAGTGGGATCGTTGTATAAAGTGTTTAAATTTTGTCCATATGCTACTTCTATTTTGGGGTAAGTGAACCTAGTTACAACTTCCAGCCATGGCGTCGGAGATCTAGCAGTTAACGCTATATCAATCTCGGGTAGCACACCAATATAATGAAGTGTTGGCGTGCGATCGAAAGGAGCAGTTCCCTTTACATATTTCTTCCATATATTTTTAAATTTAGTGTGAGGGCCGACCTTTATTAAAGGACAGCCTGGCTTGTTAAAACAAATCTGCCTTAATTCAATTCTATCTTTACCTTTGGGCTTGAACTTAAAAATAAGCTTTTCTGGATGGCGTCCCGGTTTGAAGGGATTCAAAGAAAAGCCGATACTTTTATCCTCCAATATTTCTTTTACTCCGTCTAAGAATTTTTCAATATTATCGGATTCTAATCGCAAATCCAAAAGACTAATCTTTTTAGATGCGGTCTCTTGAAGTTTGCCACCTTCAAAAGAACGCCATCTTTCCATTTCTCCACCATATGTATTAAGCGCATTAGCCGCTCGATTTGCCATACCCACGAACTCTATCCCCTCAAAAGATACTTCCATATCTGTTAAAAACTCTTCATCTGGTTCTGTGGCCAGCTTCTGGGGGACATTATCCAAGTTTTCTATAGGAATCGAGATTAAAACACGAGTGAATGACTTGAGTTGAAAAGGAATATGATATTCAAATGTTGCATATTCCATCAATTCGGCTAACATATCAATTTCGTATACTTCTATATCATAGCCTGCGATCGGGGGTGGAGCAAAAATATCTCCCGCGGTGCCGAGGCTGGCGCCGCCAATAAGGCCGACGATCAGGCCGATCGGCCCCCCAGCCAAAAAGCCGATGGTGGCGCCTACGAGGGCCCCCGAACCGGCGCCGGTGGTAATGTTATATGGATCCGTTTTTGGTGGCTGCGGGACATACTTGTATGCTGTAACTATATCAGACTTGTTAAAGTATTCCAGCATTAAACGAATACCTTCTTCTTTTTGTTCGCGCTGAAACTTCTTGCTTTTTAATTCGTCAACAGTTGGGGCGCCGCCAAGAAGAATTATGGCCATTCGTTCCTCCGCGGTGGTGGGGGCGGCGGGGCCCGGGGTATACCCCGGGATCGAGGGATCTGGTAGTGGAGGAGCAGCGAAAGTTAAAACTACATTTTGTGTACAATTTTTCCCATCAAAGTACGTGTCACCGTGAGCCATTGATCTATAGTCTGGAACGTAAGCATACGGATTTGGACGGCACGCGGGGCAATCGGGCTCTTCGCCATTGACAACCAAAGGCGTACATTCCAGAACTTTGAACTCCTCAATATTTAGATCTCCTGGGGCATAAAGTTCGGCCGTGGCGTCGTCGAAAGGTGAATCTTCACCAAGATTGAGGCCGGTGCTGCGGCCGGCTGGGGCAGGTTCTATCCCTCTTTCTGAGGCCGATGCATCGGCGCGGTTGGCGCGCCTGTCTGCGGCAGAATCGTCGCCCCTCCTGCTTTCTATGGTGTATTCTTCTAATGCCTTACGGCCGTCGTCTCTAGTAACCTTGGTGTCTTTGCTCATTAATTTGTCCTATTATTCCGACTGAGGATGTACTGGCTGCCGGGTTCGCTTAGATAGTTGATCCCGCGGGCAAACATCCCCATTCTTGTGGAGTAAAGCTTCCATGACTGTTTTTGAACGGACAGCAAGTAGTTTTGTACAGTCCACACATCCCAAAACGATGGTATGCTCACACCCCCTCCAACAGGGGTTAATACCTGTTTAGGAGACAAAACGGCATTGCACAGATAAGGGGTGACCATCATGATCCCTGCGAGAATTGAATTCAATAGTTGCACATTGTCATGAAGTTTTGTCAAATATTCAAGAAGATTTTCGCCTTTTGGAATTGGTTGTAAATAACTGTGGTTTTTCTGGCCAAAGATGTGCGCCATTTTCGTTTCCAGGCCTGTTGGGAAGTCTCTGTTTCCGGCTATCAAGTCAATGCCAGTAGTCACCTTAAGCTTACCATCAAGAGAGTTTCTTCCGACCGAACCTTTAGCTGTTACTAACTTAATTCCTTTTCTAGCCATAATACGAACAGAGTCGGCCTTTAAGGCAATAGCAGATTCCGCTACTGATTTGCCGACGAATCCGTCGGCTATATCGAAATAACTATCAACGTCAGTGCGTTGTGAAATATAAATACGGGCAGCATCGCCGGGTTGAGCATTGTTCATAGATCCAAAGTTTTTATCTGCATATCCCTGGACCCAGGTCTTAAGAGCAGGATCTTCATAGCCGCCTTCACCCGGATTCCAACCCTGCAACCCTACAACAATGTCTATGGCCCCGCATCGGGTGTGAGCTTTCGAGCCGTAGCCAGAAGAAATACTGCCATTTCTGTCTCTGCCCAAAATTATGTATGTGTTGTTGAGGCCTTCGAATACTTTCTCGCATGGGGCCGAAACATATTTTGGCTGCTTCTCTTTTAGCTTTCCGTTGTCTAGGCCGCAGCGGGGGTCGTCATCGAGGCTGCCGTCCGTTGTATATATATCTTTCTTGCCGATCGAGATTTCTGGCGGGCTATTATAGGTGCCGGGGGGTATTTCACTCATATTTTCTGTATCCTGTTATTCGGCTTCGGGGAAGCGACTGTGTGGCCGTTGGGGTGGCGGGGGCGATGTTCTGGCATTATTCTTTCTCTTTAGTTGTTATCATGAAATTAAAATCCTAGTATTAGAAAGGCAGAGGCGCCGGCGCGATCGGGTGGACGACTTCGGGCGCCGCGGCTGGATCACTTTGTGCCTTAATTAACCACTCCAAGGGATCGGTGTGCTTCCCGTTCGCGTCTTTAACCTCAAAATGTAAGTGTTCACCGGTGGACATACCAGTCTTGCCCATGGTACCTATTACAGCGCCGGCCGGGATCGATGCGCCCTTCCTCGGTGCGCCGGCGAAGCTGGAAAGATGAGAATAGCTCGTCGTGGTACCGTCGGCATGTTCAATTACGATTTGGTTGCCATATCCTTTTTTCGAGCCGTTGGCAATCCGGACGGACTTGACCTTGCCGGCCTTTGGTGATGTAATATCTGCATTGGGGATATCCGCGTCGATATCTACTCCCTTGTGATCTGCCGAGGCGCCTGGTTGCGGTGGATGACGGTGGCCATAATTACTAGTTATTCGGCCGCCCGGTATCAACAAATCAATCTTCGCCTGAAGTTGGGCGTCCGAGATGCTGTGGGCCCTGGCCGCATCAGCTTGTGTCTTGGGTGTTCCGATCGTGGCGCCGGACGCGTGCGTGCTAGCGCTTCCGCGGCTGGCGTTGTTGAAAGCCTGTTTCACGGCATCATCGGCCATAAAGACGGGTCTAACCACTTTACCCACCGTCCTATTGGGGTCCGTATAATGAATTTCCAATACGGATCCTATTCCAAAGCTTTGATAGTTATGCATTTTATAATTGCCAAGCGTAGATACTTCAAATCTAGGAAATCTTAATAGTTTTCTTATAAAATGCAATTTATTATCCATAGAACTAAATGGGTTGGGCAAATGGGTATGAAGTTCCGGTATAAAACAGATAAAGGAAGGTGGCGCGTCGGCGGGGACGCCAAAAAATGCTGCTATACTATGTCCAAAAATACTCTCGCCTAAATCAGGTATTCTGGCCAAAACAACCCCGTGAAAGGTATTGACACCATCAAAAATATCTGTCGACATCGATGTACGCAGGGTCTTACGATAAACTGCGGAGGTCGAATCAACCACTGTCGATGGGCGTGTCAAGGGAAGGTTTGTTTTTCCCTTCAAGCCAGGATTAAGTTGTCCTAAAATAAAATTAGCATAATAGTCAGATGCCGGCATCGTCTGGTCCTCCCTGAAGCATATCGAATATATCGGCTCGATCGTCGTCGCTCAAGCCCGTTTCACCCGCCTGTTGCTTGTGGATGAGACCAGATATCTTAACCAACTGCTCATTGCTCCTCTGAAGCGTCTCAACATACTTAGCAGCGACCGAGCCGACTTGGGCGTGTCTCTGCTCGTCTTTCGAGAGAAACCTCATCACGTCGCCCAGAAGCTCTTTGGTGACGTCCCTGTCATATTGTATTTTCTTTATGGCTGTTTCAAGATAGTGGTCTAGATTTTTCATAAGTCGCCTTTATCCCATTTCTCTCTAAAGATTCGATACTTGATTCTCATTTTGTTCAGGTTGTTGAAA
>Ga0098061_1000101_pt1 | contig 34500 bp, 52 predicted proteins | sample 22_taG_FD_92579 | JGI IMG/M metagenome (GOLD analysis project Ga0098061, IMG submission 92579) | Marine viral communities from the Subarctic Pacific Ocean - 22_ETSP_OMZ_AT15343 metaG | ecosystem: Environmental > Aquatic > Marine > Oceanic | place: Subarctic Pacific Ocean | collected 2015-01-20
CTTAATGAATGCTTGTTGTTTAAAGTAGTTCCCTTCTTTTTGGTTCTGCTTACCGAATAGCGGTAACGTCCTGGAGAACACCACCACATCGAACCCCATATCTAGCAGTTCATTCGTAACCCCCTCACACATGGTTATATCGAATCCTTCCAATAAGCTGAAGGGCTTTATCAGTCGGTGGTACTCCACCCCCTGAGAGTCGGTTGTTATAAAGCCTATTTTAACCACTTGAAGCCTACTCGTTTTTCTTCCTGTTCAATAGCGTCTATCTTCTTCTGATAATATTTAACGCGCTTCTCAGCTTTCTTCTTGCGGTCTATTAGTTGGGCTTTGGTTAGCTTCACCGTATCGCGTATTTACCACTTGAACTCTTTAGCTTTTCCATACAAACATAACGTGCAGCATCTAGAAGGTGGTTCAGGTTATCCACAGGAACTCCCATATGTTCTCCTGTCTTGTCTGTTTTCCATACATAGCCCCTCAGTTCTTTAATAAGGTTCACGCTTGAAGATGTAACAAAGATAGGAATACTCCTGAGTTTGTCAATACCTGACCGAATTGAATCAGCACCTTTCGGGCATCCTCTTATCCTGAAGCCGTGACCTCTTACCTCTGCGATTGATTTAGGCTCTGATGAGTCAGCTATCCACTCACCCGATTTAAAGCCCTGTAATCGTTCCGCTAGTTGTGGGTTAGTTAACCCCTTCTCGTATAGTAGTTCGTTCATGTAGATTGCACCCTCGAAGTAGCATACCTCAACGGCTGCTGATGGGTCGTTACTATACCCCCAATCCAACCCAAAGGCTTTCCATTTCCATGATTCAGGCATCTTGTCGCATTGCTTCCAATTACCATAGATAGCACCCTGTAAAGAACCGATATTCCCAAGCCCGTAGACGCTGAAAATATTAGCCCAATGGTCATTAATAGGGTCGGGGTAGTTTACCCTGTTGCGGTCGTACTCCACACCATAACCCATCATGCAATAGTTCATTATCTCCAGCCGTTCCGTTTCAGGTAGTAGTTCATTATCCTCAAAGGTCAGTTGTAAGAAGTCGCAATCTTCACGGGGTATGATGTCCTTATCCACAAAGAACTGAGCGTCTGGGTTGTAGTCCATGTAAACTTTTTGCGCCCTTGTAGCCACCTGTCTATATGATTCTTTATCACATTTGTTTACCTCATTAAAGTACGCTACATGGCTTCTAAGCCCTTTACCTACATCATCCTTATCTAACCCTAAGAACTTGATGAAAGAACCGTTAGGAAAGCGGTATAATGTACCCGCTATGAATCTATGCTCTGAAAAGATACCCATTATCTTCATGGTCTTTACAAAGTCCTTGATAACAGTCAACCGCATCTTAGTTAATTCAGCGGATATAACTAGTACTTCACGGTCTGGAACTCTAGCCGCGTGGTTAATGAGTAGAATGAGTATGGATATGGTCTTTCCTGAACCCTGACCACCTCGGATAACCTTTATCTTCTTACGTAGGGCTGATACCTTACGGAGTGCTGTTGTCCCCTGAATCATCTAAAGGGTCTATATTCAGTATTTCAATGGACGCTGATGTGTTGTTCTGTATCTTCTCAGTTAACCCGTTGAGGCGTTGTGTTATGCTTGCATTGTATTGTCCGACCATACCTCCGCTAATCTGGTCCGCCCGTATTTGTCTCTTTATACGCGAACAGACCTCCCGATATTCATCATACGCTCCGTCTGGATTATCGAAATAATGATGGACCGTTGAAGCGTTATCATACCCGTAGCATTGGAAACCGTCATAAGTTAACGGTGTTTCTAGTGGTGTCTCTACTCTATCTCCGTTCCTTCCTACGTATTCAATCTTGGTCCGTGGGTTGCTTTTAGTTGTATCTACATAGTCTAGGAATATCTCCCACATCTTTTCAGGTGTCTCTATGTATTTATGTTTTGCCATCGTATATAAATATAAAAACCAACTATTTGTTAATGGTAGCCTTTGACTGAGTGTAGTTGTCTGACTTACGTATGATTCTTAACGCTAATAACTCTACATCTTCTCTCATTTCTTTAGCGTCCTCATCCAGTACGATAGTTCCTTTAGACTGATAGCGCGTTTTCTTGCTGATTATCTCAATTGAAAATTCACCTTCTTTTATTTCTATTGTTGCTTTCATGGATGGCAGTAGATGTTTATCGTTCCGTTCTGATACCCTTGTCTGAGTCTATAAAACTCATCAACCCCCTGACGGGTCATTACTATCTTATGCTGACTGTAAGGACTTGCGCCCGTGTCGATGTGGTCTATCTCAATATGAGGTAGAAAACAATTACGAAACCCCGCTTTCTTTGCTCTGATAGCGGCTAGTGAATCATCGAAGCCATAGATTCCAGGTTGATGTAAGTAGCCTATTTTATCAAGTAGCTTGAAATTGTAAAGCTGACACGTACCCATCACATGATTCACATCCTCCAAGACAACCCACGGCATCCCCTTTCCACCTGTCATTGATAACGTAGAACGGTAATGGTGGTTCTGATGGTCGGGGCGTTCTTCTAGGTCTTTTCTTTTAAGCCCTACTATCCCGACGTCAGGTTGCATATCTACAACGTCCTCTAATTGGTCAGCCCAATTCTTGCAATGAATCACCACATCGTTATCCATCTTGATAACGTGTCCACCTTCGCGGAGTGCAATAGCTTTATTGATTGCTTTGGCTGTTCCGATGTTCTGACCTAGTGTGTGAATGGTAATGTATGGGCTGAAGTCTTTTAATAGTCGTTTGGTCTGGTCGCATGATGCGTTATCTATCACATGGATTGAGTGCCTATCCATGTTAACAGTCTGCATAAGGCAATGTAAGGTCTTTCGGGTGTATTCTGTACGTCCGTTTTCTTCGGTATCATACACCGCCATTGCGATAATACTCACAGCTTTGTTTTTAATAACCGTCCTATTTGCTCAATACATGGTGAACAAGTCCACTTAATAGGGAATGACCGACCGTTGACTTTCCATGACAACCTTTCAAACATCACCCTGTCATCCATTGGTACGTGTCCCGCAAACTCTTTATCTGCGAATTGGTTGATAGTATCAGCGTGTGCCTTTACCCATTCCATTTCTTCATCGTTCAGAACATTGTCGCCCATACTCTATATAGAATTTGTCTGGTAAATATAGTGAAGCCTACAAACTCCACGCCCCTAAAAACGGGTAACGATGTCAACCAATCAATTAAGAAGACGATAACAGCCACCCAAAAGCAGACACATAACTCACAGTTGAAGGGTTTTCTATCCCATCGCTTTGTGAATTGGTGGACTGATAACCCTAGTACTGCCGTTGCTATTGCTGTTAGTATCATATCTTTTCCTTAATATGTTTCTTTACTTTGTTAACGGTACTGAATACGGATGAGTAAGGAATATTAGTGACTGCTTCTACTTTACGCAAAGAACCACACTCCAGATAGGTGTAGAACATATCCCTATCATACCAATACATTTCATCTAGTAGCGTTTCTATCTGCTTGTGTCGTTTGTCGATGTTATGATTGTAATCTGAAAGCGTTTCTTCTAGGTTCTCAACGTCTTTTTCTACGATGTAATCGACTATCAGCTTCTTTCTTTTGTTGGTTATCTTGCCCGTTGTTCCTGTCTTTGATGCCATGTTCATAATCACCCTCGAAACCCAAAAGTCAAAGTACTCATTCAGCTTTTCAAGTTCTTCGGGTGACTTCTCACAGATAACTACCGCGACATCCTGGAGAAGGTCGGGGGCTTGGTTGCCCGTTAGTCTTTGCGCGAGTAACCTGAACCCCTCGTTAGTCATTAGCCTCGTGCAAAGTTTCTTCTTCACCTTGCGAATATAGCCTTTTATACCCGAAGAACCACATTACAATATCAAGTAGTATCAGTATCTTTTTTTCGCTCATGGTTATTTTATTTCAAGTTTTTTACCGTTCCATACTGCTTTCTTTCCTAGTTCGTTGATTATCCGCATCATATTCTCACGAAATGCTACATCCGTTTCGTTCATATTGTCAATCACTCGACATGAATGCAATACAGTTGCGTGGTCTTTACCTCCTATCAACATACCTATGTGTGATAAAGCTAGTCGGTTAGGTATTATCTGATTACGTACAAGCCAACAGAATATCTGCCTTGCTTCTACTAGGTATCGTTGACGGTGCTTGCTTACGAACTCATCAACTGATATTCCGAACCTGCTTGTAAGAAATTCAATAATATCTTTTACACCCTGTTCAGGACTGCACCCTATTAACTCCCGTCTGATTTCTTCACGCACCATTAAAACCTCCGCTTGCATAGCTTCCGAAATTAAGTGTTTCAACTCTGTCTTGTTTGCTGTTTCCATCGTTCTAGTTTTTAGTTAAAATAATTCTGTCTGTGATGTGTTTGATTTTCTTATGATGCCTAAAGCGGTTTCAAGGATGGTTCGCCCTGCTTCGTAGTCTACTAAGTTTCTTGCTATTTTTGTTTTGGATTGCTTTCCTTTGTATTTATTAAAGTCATAATCATGAAATTCGCATAAGTTTTTAACTTCTTCTGCTTTTTTACCTCTTTTAGATTCACCTATTAATACTTTTCTTTTAGTTAATATATTTGGTAAATTGAAATTAGTCCAGTATAAATGCCTGTGCCTTTTTTTTGCTGTTATCAATGGCTCATAGTATGGTATAACATTTTCAACACAATACTTACCGTTAAAAAAATTGTCTAAAAAAATAACTTCTTGATATAACTTCATATCTGGGTAACTCATTACCCATTTATTTTTTTGAGCCGCTATTAAACGGCTATGTGTAGGACAAGGTGGGCTAGACCAGATAAAATCAAATTCTTGATAATGATCTAATAAATACTGGTGTGCATCAGCCACTATTACTTTGTCATTAGGAAAACGCTCTTGATATAATCTAGCTGCTTCAGGGTCTAATTCAACAGCTGTAACATCAACTTTTGCCACCTCATCCCACTTGTATCTGTTGCCTCCAAGACAGGCGTATAGATTAAGTATCTTCATTTTAGATAACTTTCTACCGCCCTACGTTGGGGGCTTGATTGATTAGCCGCAAATCCTTTCTTCGGATTCTCAACGGGTTTTATCTTCTTTGTCGATACAAGGTAATCATAAGCACCCAAGTATGGAGCAATGAAAGCAAACTTTTCATCCTCCTTGTACCACTTCTCGACCAACTCCCACGCTTCCAAAGGTGTTATAGGGTTGTGAGGTCGTTCTATTTCGCTGCCATAATGCTGAATGTACGCTTTAGGCTCTTGTTTCTTAAAGTCTCTGAACGCTGAAAGTATCTTACCAAAGATAGCAACGCTTAGATACTGACCAAAGGTGTCAGGCTCTACGGGTTTATTACCGATGTTCAATTCCCGTGCAGCAGCAGCTTCAAAAGCCTCTATTATCTCAGGGCTTGCCATGTGAAACTTCTTGTTAACAAACTCATTGATTTGTTCAATCAGTAGCTTTCCCTGTTCCGACTTCGGGAATGGTTGACACCCTACTAAAGACGGAAGGCTTGCTATTGTTGCTCGTAGATCGTACATTTTTTAAGTGTTTAAGTAATTCAACGTCTAATTGTTCTTCTCGTGATTCTGTTGCTTCTACCTGGTTCAGATAGCTTTCAAACTTAGTTCCAAATAAGGTCTGAGGACGTAAGAATTGAACCATGTCAGGACGAGAACCCCAGTCTTTAACTTTTATATCTATTACTTGTTTGAAGTCCTCAACTGTAAATCCCTGGTTAAACCTTGCTTGAATAGATGCCTTAGTTGTTTCTGTTGAGTGTTTATATTTTGATCCTAACGCACCATTGAGATAGTAAACTATCTCTTTAATATCATTAACAGTTACAGTATCATTAACACTATCAGTTACATTAACACTATCAGTTACATTAACACTATCAGCTTTTTTGGGTTTTGAAATAAAGGCTTGGGTTTTTTGGGTTTTCTTAGGTCGCCCACCCTTTGCACCGTTTTCCCGTTGCTTTTCAATGTAGCCTTCATACTTCTTCAGGTCACGTTTTAAAGCCCGTCTAAGGTCTATAAATAACATCTTAGTCAATCGGTCTGGTGCTTCGGGGTCTTGGTCGTTAACGTATCGAAAAAGGTGTTTAACTAAACGCCCCGCCTCATCGTCCTCCAGTTCATCGAATGTTTCAATCCAATCGCAGTAGGCTATAAAAGATTTCTTACCGTTAGCCATTTATAAAGTCTTAGGGGTTGACGTTGACGCGCCCCTCCCTTTCAGCCCTCTAAGTAGCCGTCCGTTCGTTTTAACCCCATAATTTTTGTCTTGCATTTCTTAGAGTTTAGATGTCGGGTGTCAATCCGATACGCAAATGTACTAAATTAATTGCTTACATTGAAAGATATGACTTAACGCCCGTAAGATTCCTATGTACGGTTTTCTATCCTTAATCTGTACAGGAAAGTATCTAAAGTCAGGTAAGCTGATAATACCTATCTGATCAACTTTATCTATCTCAGAATACGCAATAAGCTGTAATTTATTTTCAAGATAAACGCGCTTTGCATTGCTCTTAAAGTCACATAAGTAAGTCAATCCATTTCGCTCAAACTTCACATCATACCTACCTCTCCAATACTCTCCAGTTACATCTTTTTCAGACTCAATGATATTAGAGTCATCAAAGAAAGCATGGAAGTTGCCACGTAAAATAGGGTCTTCTATTTCTTTATTGTGCTTTATCATACCTTCAACCTGGTTGTGATATGAGTTTCCTTTAGCTTTAGACTTCTTGTAGTGTTCTTCAAGAGTCACTCCCTCAAGCCCTATTTTATTAGCCCACTTCATAAGAGGTGGTTTATCTAATAGATTTAGCAGTTTAGTTACTGTTGGTATATTATGCATTATGCATTTCGTTTTCAGCGTCCCAACTATTAGAAAAATCCTTATTAAGAAATAATGATGCTAAACCAGTAACCTGTTTCATTCTAAGTAATTCATCTTTTGACATTCCTATATGCTTACATATCCAAGCATCACCCTTTCCCATTTCTACAAGCTCTGAAACTATCGTACTCATTAATTCTATATTATGAGACCCTCTTGCTCTATTGTGGCGTATGGTCGATGCCATTCTATCTGAAATACTCTTATCAAGCACCACACATGGTAAGAAGCCTTTTTCACGGTCAATTATGCGCTGACTATTCTTCAGAGTTAAGAATCTATGGAATCCATCAACAACGACATACATGTCATTTTCTTCATCGTAAACCGTAACTACTGGTTGAGTGTACCCATCCTCCCAAATAGATGTTTCAAGTAATGCCATTTCAGGAGGTGCTACGGCATTTGGGTTGTAATCGTTAGCTGTTATCTTGTCGATCGGAACAGGAATGACGTTGTAAACTGGAGATTTGTATTCGCTCATAATTTTAGTTTTAATTGATTTGTTCTTAGTTTCTCTTTCAATTCTATGCGTTTTAATATTACGTAATATTTTGAAACGTTCGGCTCATATCCTAAACTTTTAAACGTTAGGTCGTTATTTAATATTGCTAATGCAATACGCTTATAGCTTGGTACTTTCTTATGTATCTCAATAGGTACTTCATCAGGAACCCCATTGTAGTAACATCTGTTTTCCCAAGTTTTTATGTAATCCCGTACTGTTAGATGTATATTCATTTGTCCAATTATCAATATGTTGTTGTGCTACTTCATCTGCTAATTCTCGCTGCATATTTGTTAATTCCTTCCATGCCATTCTCGTGATGTATTCAGGGCAATTAAATGCTAACGAACATGCGCAATGACCTAAGAAAGCGCGTTTATTAACGCTTGAATTTGTTAGGGTATTAAGCATCGTGTTTGTCCATTTGTCGATCACCTCTTTCATTGCTTCACCATATCTTAAATGGTCACCTGTAAATATTATTGCTTTTTCTAAAAAAATAAGCTCTTCTTTTTTATTCACCTTCCTCCACATTCCGTTATTAAAATCTTCCCATTCCCAATAGGGTTTATAAACTCTCATTCCCAATGGTTGTTAGTAATTTCACTTTCTTCGTTTGCAGGTATATATGACCCATCATCCATATGTATTTCATTACCTACTACTGGTGGATTGAAAATAGAAAGCAACACTACATCATCTAAAGCCTGAAAAGTATGGTCATCATGATTATCAAGCACGTATGTTGTATCTGGAGTAATATTAAATTCTTCGTTTGTTTCCAGGTTGGTTAAAACACCCATACCACTAATACAATAACACGCCTCTAAATGATGTTTATAATGCCAATGTTCTTTGTCTCCCTTTGGTATTATAGTCTTATGAAGACTAAACCCCATTCTATCTCTTTCGAGTAGTATTCTAAGACTTGAAAACCCCTTTCCTTGAATGTCTCTTTTTGTACCGATAAGACTTTTTGTTCTTATAACTTTCATACGTTCTTATATTTTTCCATTATTTCTCTTTGTCTTTTTGCTTGACCTTGTGTTGGAGCAAGACCCATATATTTACAGGTGTGGTCATTCTTTAATATCGTTAAAGCAAACCTTTTCCAACTTGTAACTTCTGAAGCATGTATTCTAAGCATGTCTAAATGGTCAGGTGGCAGCATTCTTACACACGTCTTATCTTTATTCCCATGCCTTGTTTTATCCCCTAAAACAAATGGAATATTATTCTTTCTAAGGTCTTCAATTGTTTCTTCAGCAAGTCCACGCCCCACTCTCCACCAATATTTTATAGATTGAATGAAGCGTATCTTAAAATTTTCACCCACTTCTTTTGGTAATGTGTCGAGTAAAAACTTAGTGAAACTTTTCCATGTATGACCTTCTGGTAACTTAAAGCTATTGTAGTTTATTTGTTTTCCGTAGGTTGCTATGAAGTTAGCCCCTTGTACACGGGCGCATAATGTAGCCCAAACATGAGGGTCAATAACCCTGTATAAATTCAGACTTGATTTCGATTCACTCATAAACGGACTCGCTACCCTCATCTGCGCGACACTAAGCCCCGCCTTCCAGAAAATATCATATAACTCATTATAATCCCACTCAAACTTAGCATTAGCAATCCATACATCATCAGTTCTCCAATCATATATCGGATAGCAATTGTAAACTATCTTAGTATTTTTTTTAGTCCAAGCTTGACCTTTCAATGTTACTTTACGGTCATTCATTATTGCCCTAAATCTATTTAGACTCTCATCACATCTAATACCAATCAAACAAGCAGTTTTTTCACCTTGACCATACCAATCACCAAACTTGTCCCAAAATTCATCATAGTGCATGTCTTCGTAAAAGAAATCAAATTGATGATTATCAATATTTACTATGTAGTCATCTGTTGGTATTGGTCTTATCCACCTATGTTTATCACGTTCGCCCCAACATTGCCATTCGGTTGCGTATGAGCTAACTGTACATGGGAGAGTAATAGGTAAGCAACACCAATAAACATCAAGTAAATCAAGATTCTTTCTGATTATTGAGTGCATAAAATCTAATGAATGATTGTAGTTTGCCTCGTTATCAAGGGTCATTAAACCTATTTTTTTAGTTATGCCATTCTTACGCATATAATCTAAAACAAGGTTCAGCATTACTCCGCTATCTTTACCTCCGCTGAATGATAAGTATATTTTCTCGAAGTTGTCGAATATGAACTCTATTCGATCTAAAGAAGCGTCATAAACGTTTTTCTCCAAATATTTCTTTCCCATAATTAAAAACGGCTCAGGCTTTCAGGGATGCAGCCCCTACTCGCCCAAGCCTTAGTATTTTGTGGTTTGCTCTGCATAGCTTTTTCAAATGTACTATTAATTTACTTATAACCTAGTTCTGTTTGTTTATATTAAATGATTAGTGTAGTTAAAGTAAGGATGTTCTCTAGCATTACCATCTATCAACTTAACTTTTAATTCAGGAAACTTAGATAATACATAAGGTAAAGATAACTGATCCCTAGAACTCCATCTACATACTTCTGACCACCAGGCATTATTTAATCTTTCCATCTCCTTACTATGTTTTCTCACTATTATGCAGCATTCTGTTAAACCGTATAATTCTGGAAAGTTTTTATTTCTATAATATTTCACCTGTTCATCGATTATTAATTTTTGATTACTAAATAATATCCTACATAAATTTGCTTCATCATATAAGCATTTTCTGTAAGGATGTTTCCATAATGCCATATCATATTTATCTTCCAACCATTCTTCTACTAATTGCTCTGATGGTATTAATAATTCTACATTGCCATCCATCCAGATAGAATAATCTGATTCTATAAATTGATGTGCTAAAATCTTATAAATCTTAGCCTCCATTACAGGCTCATTAAATTTCCCCTGACCTGTAAAACATTTAATTTTATCTTCTCTTGGGCTATCTTTATCACCAACTATTGATGTATAAGTTTTAATTTGTTTCATAATAAGAATTAAATAATGTAACCTAATTCTGTCTGTACTTGTTTCTGTTCCGTTGTTTTCCTTTGGTGGTATGTCGTGCCTCTAAGGTGCGGATGTTCCTCCTGGACTTTCCTTCTTGCTCGCATGATGCTTTCAGGGTGTGATAGTTCTTTACGCGCTAACCTGTTCAGCATTTCGTAAGCTGTCAATAGCTTGTTTTTATTTACTTCAATCCACCAAACACGGGCAACAAGTTTGTTGTAGTCATCACGATACTTCGGGTCTGATTCCAGTAGCCGCTTGATGGTGTCGTAGTTGTTCAGGACTTTCATAACTCACTTAGCTTTTCTTTGTAATCAGTAATCATTTCTTCGAGTTCCACCGTTGAGAATTTAACCATCTGTAAAGATGCAACGTGCATAGCGTCAGCCTTTCCAGGAGATTCTTTATCTAGGTTCTGAGCGAAAATGTATTGCTGACCCTGTTGCATGACGTTACAACCATAGCATTGAGGTCGACAGTTTTCTTCATCCCACCTAGTAGAGTATCTTGCGCGGCTCATAAAGTGACCGCATTGCAATTTCTTCCAATGGTTTGAACGTCCACAAGTAAAGCACTCAGTAAAGCCGTCTAGGTTAGCGTCACGCTGTCTGATGTAAAGACTGAACACTTTATCCAGTTCTTTAACTACTGTTGACCGTTTGCGCTGTTTCATTAGAATGGTAAATCGTCCTCACCTATTGGCTCAGGCTTCTTTGTTTCTTGTTCAGACTCAACCCGATACGCTTGTAACTCCGTGTAGTATTTCCCTTTCCATTCGTTCGTTCGGATGTTAAACTTCACTTCAACTGTTGCGCCCTCAGAATTATACTTCTGGAAGTTCTCAACCTTCTCAATTCCGAATATCTGAAAGCAGTAATTCTGTTCTCTACCTTCGTAGCCGTCCGAATTGGTAACGATGAAAGACACCTTTTGCCATTCGTCACCCGCTTTTGATGTTCCCGATTCTATTGGTAGAATCTTGCTTAGTGTTCCGTTTACTTTGTATTCCATTACGTTAATTGTTTAGTTGATTGTTTAATTTAAAGAAATATTAAAATCTTCGGGTGATTCATCGTTAACCAACGATGTTATTACTTTAAATAGTTCTGGGTCACCCTTGAGAATAACGGCTAATAATGCAAGATGATCCGCTTTAGGAGTGTGAATATGCACACCTTCGTTATCTTCTCTAATCACAATCCAAGATTCTGACTTACTCAACAGCCTTGTCATTTCCTTTCTTAGCGATCTCGTGTCGTTTTTACTTTTCATGTTAATTTGTCTTTATAGTGGTTAATTATTGTTTCCATTTTATTCAGGTAGTAGAGATTGAAGTCTGAATAGCCCCCGTCTGCTTGTTCCCAAAGTCGATATAAAACGTTCCTAAGTCTTTGGCTTGGTGACTTACTGTCTGGTATGTCGTCAATCTCAAACTTTGAATCCTTTAGCAGTTCGATTTCTTCAGGCTTTAGTTCATTGGTGCTGATTCCTATTGATACAAGTTGCCCCTGTAAAGCGAATAACTCAGCAGCTTTAACATTCTCCTGAGTGCCGATAACTATCTTCACCGTTCGGTCTGCTCTGGTGGATAGTCCTTCTACTTGTGCGTTTAGTATTATCATCGGTTCTCTACTCTTATCTGTGCTTCACGTTCTGACCTTCCCTTGATAGCTTCAATCATATCATCGTTCCATTCATTCCAATCAGGGTCAGCCCTGTACAGCTCTTTGAAGTTGGAAGCCTCAATTGATTTGATCTTCATCTCATCGCGGAGGTGTTCTGGAATACCCATGTATGTTTCTTCGCTCATTTCGGCACGTAGTCGCACCTCCATAAAATCCATTTTAGATAATCCCATTGTTATGTCTATTTAGTGTGTTAGAATATGCTTGTGCTGCTTCCTTTTCTGTTAAAAAAAGACCTATGTATTTAGCCTTCCCATTTAACATTATCTCAGAAGCCCATTTTCCAGAAGCTTTATGTAATCGAACTCCCACATAATTACTAAGCCCTCTTTTTGTTCCTTTTACAACATTTTCTCTGTGTGATATAATCTGGAGATTTGACACGTTATTATTTAACGGGTTGTTGTCAATATGGTCTACGACTAATTTGAACCCACACGGCGTGTGATTTAAAAAAGCCGTAGCAACTAATTGGTGTATTTTCTTAGTACTACTACTACCGTTTTTTTGCAGTACTACCAACTCATAGCCACGTTTACCAATAGCTTGTTTTAGTATTCGCTCTCTGACGGGAAGTAACGCTCCGTTCTTTCTCACGATAACCCTTTCTATACTTTTCACTAACCCGAAATTACTTACTTTATAATATCCCTCGTAGCCTTTTATGTCTTTCCAAATTTCCTTGCTCATTTCTCTAGTTCTTTAAGTAGGTCGTCTGCCATTCTTATAGCAAGTTTCACTGTTATGTCTATTGGCATATTCGCATTAGTCGCTAAGCCCTGTAAAGCCATAGCCGCGAAGTGTTCTCTTTTTGTTAGCCCTGTTCCAATACCATTAATAATCATATCGGGGTGCTGAGAGCTTGCTGGTTTTTCTCCGTTTTTCATTACACTACTTCTTGAAGATTAACAATAGTTTCTTTTAAGCCTTTCTCTACCTCCGCAGAAATATTATACTTTCCTTTCGCTTGCTCGATTGTTCCTTTGCCCTCAACTACCGCCTTAACGATTGCTAAAAATACCTTATCGCCATCGGTTACTATTATCCGTTGTCCTATTGGTGTCGGTACTTTTGTCGGTACTTTTGTCGGTACTTTTGTCGGTACTTTCTTTTCAACTTTCCCGTGATCGTTAGTAGCGTCTGCGTCTTTGGTATCGTCTATTAAAAATAAACCGTTCAGAGCGTACTTCCTTGCGTAACTGGAAGAACTCCCGAAACTTTGGGCGATGTCCATTCCTTTTCTATCGGGGTTTATTCCTGCTTGCGCTCTGACCTCAATAGAATCTTTACCGTCATCTATTCGGGCTATCGCTTCCACGAACACCAAGCCGCCCACCTCAAGTACCTCGTCTGTGATTGTAAGTGTTAACGCTTGCTTTTTCAGTAGTGGCTTAACCGCTTCCAGGATGTCTTCGCAAGAACGGTAGTTGTACTTTCCAAAGTTGTTTCTTTGGTTCTTCGGGGCTTTTAACTCCGCTTGTATTTCAATTAGTTTTTTCATCTCTCTTTTTATTTTCTAAGTTACTAAATTTCAATCAATTGTGGCTACTTTGTGCCGTAATATTTCGATGGTTTTCGGGTCGTTTCCAAGTCCTGCAAGTTCCATGTACTTCATTGCAGACCGTAGTTGGTCGCGTGTCTTGCATGACTTTATAACTCTGATAGTTCGCTCTCGATGTTTCATTTTCTGAACTCTTTAAAAATTGGTGAAATAATATCCATCATATCTTGATTTTTATAAGATTCGCAATTGGTACAGATGACTTCTACGTCTGCGCCATCAACATTCTGTTCGGTTATTCCTTCACCGAAACAGTTATCACACACGTACGTGCAATGTTCCTTGCAGTCTGTGCAGATACCCATGTCTTCGCTTTCACCTATCGGCTGTGCGTTGCAGCAATCGCTGACCTTATCTATTGCATACTTCATTTGTTGTTCTCTTAATTGTTTAATTGCGTTGTCCATTGTGTCGTAAATTTGCTTGATTCCTTTGTCCATATCTTCCCAGATGTCTTTCATTTTAGTCTGGGTTATAAGATTCTAAATGACTCCAACATTCATCTTCCATATCGTAACCTAACTCTTCAATTAGATCTGTAATGTCTATGAGTATAGAGTCTTTCTTTCGGGTTTCCTTATTCCATTCAGTAGTCTTCCACATCACTTGGATGTAATCAATACTCGCAGGGCATCCCGGGTCACCGCTGCCATCGGGGTAATACATTACCACAGGTTCTTCGGGTTGAAAGTCAAAAGTAACCTCCACCTGCGCCTTTTCTATTTCCGTGTCAAAACTATGTTCGCTCATGTCTTTATTTTTAAGAGTAAAATACTTCACCAAAAGTTCTACTATCATCTCCGCAGCAGTCGCAGATACCTATCGAACCAAGTTGTAGGTAATCTTTGCCAATGGCTATCAATGCTTCGGTTTCGCCACATTCACATTGACAGGCACCTTTTTTAATAGCTTTCACAAAGTCACCTTTCAGGAGTTTGCGAGCGTGTTTTTCTGTTTTTACTGTGTCAAATATTCTCATTTCTTTTTATTTATGTAGTTGGTTATCGTTTCTATTGTCCTTTGAGTGCTGCCTTCCTCGTTAATGAATCTGTAAAAGGTTCGGCTACTAAGCCCTGTTTCTTCAATAAGAGTGGTGGCTTTTATCCCCTTGTCCTTCATTTCCATAAGTACATCGTAGGGTTTGGGGGTGTTTAGGTGTAGGGTCATTACAGTGTTTCCCATAAAATTCTCACTCCATCGCTCTCAACTATTCTTTGCCCTGCTTTGTAGTTTACTAACTTTCTTGCCTGGTCTAAAGTAAACCAACTATCAACGCCTGTTCCTGCGTTTAGAAATCTACCGTCTGCTTTTTGTATTCTGTATTTTATACCGTTTTTCATCTCTTTCGTTTTTCGTTACACCAAACATACAACTATTTTACTTATGTACAATATTCAATGCAAAATAAGCACTAGTTTATAACGATTCTAAATAAGGTTACCGTATTTTACCTTTGATAATCTTCAAGTTGTCAACCTCAAAGCCACCATCTTTGAACACTTGGACATAAGCAAAGCCGTAGTTCCACTTATTGATAGGCATATATTGAGGGTGCATCTCGCAAAGACAACCCGTTGACCAAGTAGTAACTACCTTTCCTTCTAAGTTGTTCTCAGAGTGTTCGCTTGTCTGGTGGTTGTGTCCACATATTACAGATGCTTTGGCTCTCATGTAGTAACCTCTCGCAGGATTCACAGGACTAAAGACAGACCGCCCGAACTCGTGACCATGTAAGATGTTCAGCTTTCCAGCCTTTATTATCCGTTTGTCCTGAATGAAATCACAACCTAGTTCACCCATCTTCAGAAGTACGTCTAAGGTGAATTGACTTGTTCCTAGTAGTTCGGGTGCTTTGGTTCTTAGATACGCTTCATAGCGTTCTTCATGGTTGCCAAGTTTAAAGTAGAAAGGTACTCCAGGAAACTCATCCCTAAACACTTGTAAAAGTTGTCTGCATGATTCTAATTCCTCCGCGAACTTTCTTTTTCTTGGGTCTTTTTCGTAACGGCTCAGAGCATAGCAGTCCAACGTGTCACCATTGAACACAATAGCGTTAACGTTCTTTTCTTTACCGTACTCAATAGCCTTTGTTATCGCTTCGATGTTATGATAGGGAACGTGAATATCCGAAAGAAGCAATATACGTGTAGCTGCTTTAGGTAATATGTAAGCATCCCATTCATCTTCGTCTGTATCTGGTAATCCGAAAGGGTTAGGAACTCCCAATGCTTTAACGTGTTCAGCCTTTTCAGTCTTATGCGTTGCGCGTTGTCTTTGCCTTGTCCCTTTTTGTCCTCTGTAATATCGAACCGACCCCCGAACTTCCTCAACGTCCTTAAACACTTCTTTGTTATCCTTGTATATCAACCGCGCAAGGGTTAAAGATGGAAGCTCACCCCATTCAGGATGCTCAAGATACTCGGTGACTATTTCGCCCTTTATCGTTTTAATCATCTCAGTAAAAGATTAACAATTAACACCGCTTCACCTACCGCAACAGCTCCAAGTCCGATGTTGATTAGTACATTCTTCAGTTTATCCTTTTTCTTTTGCTTCTTATAGTCGGTAATTATCTGCTCTAAATTGTCAGTTATCTCAACTTGTTCTTTTTGTTTCTTGCGTTCTAAGGTCATTTGAAGATTGAGGTAACTGATTATACTATCTTTCCGAGTTAGTTGTTTAGACGCAATGTTATTAGTACTCTCAAGACTTCTAATGTAAGAAAATGAAAAGAGGATGGTAGAGAACTGCTCAGGAGTGATCGTGACGAAAGTATCGCCCTCTAATACTATCAATTCTGGCGATCGAACCTGTGAAAAAACTTGCTTGCTCAATGAAAGGCAAACGCTCAACGCTATCAATAATGTGAATGGTCTGCTGGTGAATACGCGCTTTCTTACGGGATAGCTTTTCATTTTCAAAAATCAAATGTACCACTTTTTCGTTAATCGTTGTTATGCTATCATTCAGGGTTTCAATGTTTTGCTCATGTACCTCATTCAAAGCCCGTTCAGCTATTCCTGCTTTGTCGTCTTGGTCGTAGTAAAGCCACCCAAGCACCACGCAAAGAACGCAAAGGATAGCGATTATTCCAAGTAGTATTTTCCTTTCGCCTGTCATTGCGTAACTTCCAACACAAACCCCAAAGGTGCAACATCCATCAGAGCGTTAAAGGTTTTCTTACTCGAAGTTATGTCTCGAATCCCATCACCGTCCAAATCGGTCATCCCATGCCCCACCAAAATGCAGCCTCTGATGTCGGGATGTCCTGTTCTTGGGTTAACACTTCCCGCGTAATTCCCCCAATGGATCAGGATTAAAGACCTCGTTATAACATCCGTAACATGGAGATGGTTACCGTACTTCTCGGAGAATCTAGGTATCACATCATAGTGACCTTCAGGAATACATGAAATATTCCTTTCGTTATCACGCCACGGTAGTTCTAAGGTCTTACATACAAACTCCAAAGCACCCGTATCTTCGTTGAAAATCTCAAGGTCACCCTCAGTCTGTTGGCTGAAGTATCGTCTGCAAAGAACAGCCCTCATCCTTTCAATTTAAACCAAGCAAGGAAACCCGCCCAAGCCAATTGTAAACCCACGAAGATTCCTATCGCTTTCTGCTTATGTTTTCTATCTTCTGCGATGTACTTAGCGTGACATTCAACCTTATGCACAAGTCCTTTCTGACCCATTATATTATTCCCTATTAACGCGCTTTTTATTTCGCGTACATCATCCCTCAGTTCGTTCAGTTGCTTCTCCATGTGGTTTCTCAAATGCTGTAATTCCTAACATACCCGCAGAAGCGTAGATAAGTGCAGAAGCTACATTTTCATTTATATTATATTTGTCCAATCCATCAAAGACAAACGCAACCAGGACAACCCCAAGGACGACAGTTCCAACTATTCGCTTGGGGCTTGGTTTATTTTGTTTATCTTGGAATATTCTCACGGTAATGTGTTAAAATTATCAATGTTATCTGTTGCCCAATCTATCCAATCACTATACACATCGAATGAAATAAAAAATTCGTTTTCACTTTCTTTTTCCGTGACCGTTACTGAACCACCTTCTATTAACTCATAACAGGTAGGCTTTGAGTCTATTTCAATATTTCCTTCGTGTACGTATATCATCAGAAAGTCACGTAAGTAGGTGCGTTAATAGCGGTAAAGGTGTACGGAATACTACCATCATTAGTAGTGTTGTTGTTGAACTTCAGCCACGTATTCGGGTCGGTAACTCCCAACGCGCTCGGATGGTTTCCATTGCCTGAATTATAGTAACTTGTTATCTGGCTAGACGAAGCGTTGTAGGCTCGTTCGATTACAACATCCGTTATCTGACCATTGAAGTAAAAACTACCACCAGCATATTTACCAATATCAAAATTCGATGTATCATCAATGTCGTTTCCCGTTGTTCCTACCGTTGTTGTTCGTTGTACCCCGTTCACATAAACATCAATATTGTCACCTAAAGCTGTGCGCTGAACTAAGATATGATACCGTGTGGAGGTAGAGAATGCTTGAGCGTATGTTTTACCCACCCCTACACCATTTGTTCTTATTCTTAGGTCGGCTGCTCTCATTTGAACAAACCAGAAAGAATCATAACTAAAAAGTATAGGGTCACCTGCAAGGCTATCAGCCTCGACCCAAGCGGAAAACATCCACTTATCACCCCCTATTATGTTAATGTTGTCACATACGACATATTGAGTTGTACCGTTCAGATCAATAGCTTCTTCAAATGACCATGAAGCCGTAACCGCTGCACCGTCAATGTCATAAGCCGAACCACTACCGTCATCAGCACCACCGTAAACCGTAAGGCTTCCAACTACGTCAACCGTCCACGCCAATGTGTTAGACCCTTGCACCGTTCTGTTATACGTACCGTCCTGATTAGGAGTGTAGAAAACAAACGAACTACCCGTTAACCCTGTCGGTGTTACGGTTATTGTTATCGAATCTCCATAAGAGGGTGTTGAATCATCAACCGTGACCGCAACCGTTGGCGTAGAGCCTGGAGTGCAAGTAAACATAAACCCGCTAGTGGTAGGGATATAGTTAGCTAATAATGTAGTTGAACCATCGGAATCAAGTGCTTTGCCTTGTGCTAGTGTTATTGTTCCCTCAGCCTCTACTGTGTCTGACCACGTTGGAGTAGCGTTATTTCTTACGGTTGAATCAGCTATAACACTAGGATTTGCAGCCGTTCCAACATTTGAACCCGATGAATCATGTACCTGTTGGTTATGCGTTCCTTCCGCCACGGTGGGGTCTGATATATCAACACCATTAACTTCATTTGTGCTATCTGAAATAACTGAAGGGTTTGCATCCGTGCCAACGTCAGCACCCGCTGAATCATGAATCGATTGATTCCAATTGCCACCACTTGCAACCGTTCCCACATTTGTTCCATTAACCTGAGTAGTAGCCGCTGAACAAAGCTGAGTTACTAGACATGCCTCTTGCGCGTCTGTCAATCTTGCAAAAACGGTAGCATCGCAGAAGTCGTAAAGGGTCAGCCCGTCAACACTTGGAGGAATCACCGCACCGCTTTCGGGTATCCAACATTTATTATGCTGATAGAACTGATTTAAACGCATCACAGCGGTGTTACCCGCTACGCGGTCATTCCATGTTTCTGTGAATGGTGCTAATAAGGCTGATTTATCTACCGTGTACTCTTGCGCGTGTTGCTGTTGGAAGTAGTTAATGAAATCAAGTAGAATAAGCTGAGTATCGCTAAGTATCTCTTGTTCTGAATATTCAGTATCATCACCTTCTTCGCCTGTTATTACGCGGTCGGCTACAATTATCTGAATGCTTGAAGTTAGATACCCTTCGTTGATTTCCGTGTTCTCATGGAACACCCACAGTAAAGGATAGTTACGTTCCTTTGCTTGGAGTTCTGCTATCGTTCCTACCCCGCTTTCCTGTATTTGGCTGTGAGCCGTGGCTAGGTCGGTTATCTGGTCTATTATTTGGTTTAGAGTTAGCAAGGTAGCGTTTCAGTTTTTCTTCGTTTCGTTTGCTCATCCTTCATAATAACATGGTGGCTCACTATTGCCTAAATAAAAAGAGGTGACAAAATTGTCCTTCGATGGATGGATAACATCCTGACCCGAACTAGGGTTTTGGTACTCATCAAAAGAACTCGCGTTCTCACATAGATAATCTATCATCCGTTGACGGTAAAAGGCTGCTTTATTCCGTTCATCTTCGACAAGTCTGTCAACGCTTGATGTAGAAGCAGGTTGTGAATGTTCTGAATCTTGGGTCTGAAGCCCTTTGTTGGTTATCTTGTAGTGAGCCATCGGTAAACACTCAGCTACTACGTAGTGTTTTAAACATACTTGAACATAACTATCCACTAAGGTCTTATAAACACCCGCCAAAGTCGAAGCCTCAATCTCGTCTTTTACTTTATTGTAAAGCGTTGAGCCTAAAGCTATCTGTATTTCAGAATCTTGCACCCAAAGGATAGCCTCGCGGATATATTTCACATCCACGTTCTTAGACACCTGGGTGTTATCCTTTAGAAATGTCTCCGATATAAATAATACACTAGCCATTTTTAACTATTATCTGTTCCCAAGTATGTCTACAATGTGGAGAAATAACCCCACCACCGCGATTCCAAAAGCCCCCACCCCTTAACCATACGTTGCGCTTATTCTTCATTCCGATGGTTTGTATTTCTTCGTTTGTCCACGTTTTCCCCGCGTTGCTTTGACCAACTAGATTCCTGCAAAAATCACGGGTCGTTTTAATCACAGTTGAACCGCTTGCTTCTGCTCTTTTAATGTAGCTGTATTTTATCTTTAAAGTGACCTCTAATGGTTCAGCCGTTTCAAGTGCTTTGCTTCCTTTAGAAGTAACCTCTGATACTTTCTGAGTGGTGTCTATTACTTGTTCAGTTCCGACCTTCAGATAGTCTAAAGCTGCCAAGTTCCTGACCGCTTCCATTACTTCATCTACCGTGCTTTCTAGCATCTCAGCAACAGCGTCCCACCTTAGCGCGGGGTTCTCTTTTAATATCTCTAGAACAGCCATATCAAAGGACTCCGAACCGAATCCGAAACGCCTTAAAATATCTTCACTTTTATCGGCTTGTTCATTGCTTGAAAAGTCAACCTGTCGCCTATAAATTATATCTTTCGGGTCGATGGTTTCTCCGCAACTTGCAAAGGCTTCGCAAATAGAGAACATGTCACCTTCAGCTTCTAGCGTGTCTCGCATTTCTTGGGCTACGTTCTCAGGTATTACTTCACCCGTTACTGTTGCCCGTGCAACTTCAGGGCTGAATCCGTACAACTCAACAAGAACCGCTATCGCGCTTTCAGTATTAACTACTCCCGTGGAAACATTCTGAAGAAGTGTGATGATTCCGCTAACACCACCTACTGAGCCTTTCAATGCAGCCTGAGCGTCTTTGGTTTTGCTATCTTCTCCTACGTCTTCCTTCTCCTGAACTGGCAACCCAATGTCAGCGCGGATTTCGTCCTCAGTCATTACGCTGACCTTAGTGGATTCTGAGTATTCTACTCCAATTGGTTCGGTGTCTATAATATATAAACGTTCCTCAAAGCCTTGTACGCTTGCGAGTCCATTGAACACCCTGAGAACTTCGTCTTGTCTGTTGTTTACGTAGGTGTTCTGGAATAGTTCGTAGGCATCACGTAACTGATTACGGGTTGAAAAGATACCTTCCTCTTTTACTCCGAACAATTCGCCAGAAGTAACCCGATGTCCTGAAAAGATATTCTGCTGAGTGGTCTTTTCTAGTATCTGATAACGGTCTGCAAAGTCGTTTCCATCCAAGTTAATGACCTCCGCGCCCTGTTCCCTTGAGTCGTTAAAGTTCAAGATAAAGCTATTCGCGTTATCTGTTCCTGTGAATTTGGCTTTTAACTTTCGTTCAATCGCGCCTTGTTCTTCTTCGGGTGGTTGCCCGTTGAAGAAGTTTATCATCTTACCCGCTTGAAAATTGTTCTTTATTTCATTAAGTTGGTAGTTTGCTATTTCTCTATCAACTTCGATGTAAGGAATACAACCCAAATACCCAGGCAAAGGGTAAACGTGCGCCTGTGGATGGTAGTCTTTAACGTATAACAGTTGTTTTCCGTGGGGTCTGCTCCAATCAAAAGCACTTATCACCTCAGTCTCAGGATTTGACTTGCTCCAATCTTCAGAATAGAAATAGAAATCACCTTCTTTTGCTTTGCGGTATTGCTTAAATTCCGCATGATGGATAGCCGCTATCTTCTCATTTGTTTGATTGTAGATTATCTCTAAAGCAAACCCGTTATAGATTTCGTAATCTAACACACACTTCGCGAGAAGGTCGTTTAATGTTTCGTTTGAATTAGGTGACTTGATAAATTTATTCAGATTCGCTAGCTGCTCGGTGTTAAGCCCTTCCTCGTTTACTTTGAACCCACTTCCTACAATGTAATCAGTCTTACCGTTTACAATTGCGTGATGTTTTGAACTGGAATTGAAAAGGTCTAAAAGATAATCACCGTAGCGATTCTTGTACTTTCCTTTCGAGCCGTAGAGAATCCAATCCTTTGACCGTTCCTCCTTAAATTCGGGGACTTTGTGGTCATTCAGTTTTATTACAAAAGTCTTATCCTTCATAGACTACGTATTCAGGGTTGTTACTATACTCTGTTGGGCTTGTTGTCGTTCCTGTAACAATACACATTCCACTCTCTAAAGCGGTCAAGCCTGAAGGGTCAATGTTAGATGAAGATGAATTAGCGAAGATAACATACCTCAATTCACCTTCTTTTAATAGCACCTCACCATCCGCAGCCGTGGGGCTTGCTTGCTCGGTTATCTCGAATTGATTGTATCTATCCTGAAAAGAACTCGTGTCCTGTTGGATGCAGTAGTCTTTTTCCATCGTGGTCAAGTGTTGAAATTCAAATAGATAATGTGAAGCCGTACCCTTCTCGGTGAGGGTTACAGTTACATCATTAGCCGTTGACTTCGTTATACGTATCATACACTCGCGACAAGCACCTCTAAATCACAGGCAGCGGTATCAGACTTTGCGCTGATGTTGTCCATCTGACTGAACGTTGATGAAGCTCCACCCGTTGCGTGAACTTCTAGGTCATCGTTACACATTAGATATGATTGCCCCGCTTCCAACTTCACGAAGAAAGTATCCGAACCCGTATCACTTACCCCGATGGTCACGAAGTTAGTATCGTCCTTATTCGTTATCCGAATATATCTGAGGTCGGTGTTTAAAAAAATTCCTTGTCCCGTTGCTGATCCGAAGCCTAGAATATCTACCTCAGAAGTATCTACTGTTACGATCTGATTATAGACCTCGTTAACACTTGATACCGTAAAGGTATGAGTAGAACCCCTGTCAGAACCAGCCAACGTGATTGACTCGGTTATGGTTGAAGTGAATGTAGCCGCTGTTACTGTTGATGCCATGTTTTATATCTTATGCCTTTAAATATAAATTCCGTGAAATTGTTTTAAAAAAGAAAGGGGTCACTAAATAGCAACCCCCTTCCCGAACGATAAACAGAAATATTCTAATTCGTTATTGACGCAAGGTCACCGCTTGAAACGTTAACATGTGGGTTAGGTTCTAATCCTGTGAAGGTCATAGTGTACCCATTCAAATCAGCCGCAGCCACGCCACTTCCAGCGGTAGCCGCTGATAGGTCTAGCCCGTTGGTTACTCCGATTGCCCAATATTGCGGAGTCGCTTCTCTAGTTTCCACGATTGCCACAACTCTATTCTTAGCAAGTAGTTGCATTTCGTTCCGCTTGGCTACGTCCAACTTTGAAAGGATGAACATAATAGCGGGGACATAGTATAGAGTTCCTTTGTTGCTTCCAGGTGTCGGGTCATCGTTAAATGAACTTTCCTCCTTGTCCAACTCGTACTTATAAAATACCGTGTCAGCAGTTCCGAAGGTTACCGCGCCTGTTGAATAAGCGGGAGTTAGTGTGTCCCATTGTGCAAGGGTCGCAAACCTAACCGACTTAATACCACCAATCGCTTCTTTGCAATCGAGTGAAAAACCTTGAGTTAATACACACGCCATCGAATAGGGTTTTAAATGTTAAAGTATAATGTTTGCAATCTCTCCAGGGAAACGAACTTGCGTTCCTACCTTAAATTCACACTTCATTCTCACGGTGTCATTATCTTGCGAGTACCAGACGTTAAGGTTAGTCTCGTCTCCAATTCCGTCAACTCCGATGAACATATTGCTAGTCTTTCCAGCGTAAGCGTCACCCGTTCCAGTTAACCCCTGTACAGGTACAACACTCATGTTGTTTCCTGGAAAGGTAAGTCCTTGTGAAAGATCTGCTGCGGGGTCTGCTCCACCTAGTCCTGAGTTAATCAAAGAACCATAAGTAGAACCACCATTTATAAGTGCTGAAACTAAAGCCGCGTAAGCATCATATCCAATGAAGGACGTAATATCAGAGCCGCTTATTCCGTTATTGGAAAGTGCTGTATAAAGTCTGTGTTGTGCTTCAAGTGCCTGAGAGTGGAGGTTAATGTCCGTTAGAGCAGTACCAGAGTAGATTGAAGTTGTATTAGCGTCAATACCACCCGAACCTATTGTGTCAATAAATCCGTTGAAGAACTGATTGTTACCTGTTCCTGTTGAGGTGTCACCTTGCCATATACTAACGTCTACCGCTGCTGCGATTTCATTAGTAACGTTTTCAAGGATCATAGCCCAAACATCAGATGGTTCTACTGAATCATAATAAGCACCCGCCCGAATCTGTGAGCTTAGGTAAATTGATTCCAAGTCTTTAGGACACCATTCCATATCTACCTTAACTTTTCCAGGAGATAAAGTTCTCTGTGAAAAAGTAGATGAACCTGAAGCGTTGAACCCGCAGCTTCCTCCCGTCTGGAAGAAAATAGTGTTAGCAACGTTTGGTAATTTTACATCACCCTTAACTCCAGGCATTACGGTAGCGTGCTGCATCATCTTAGCACCTAGTACAACCGCTGCACCTAAGTCGGGCTTATTCTCTTCTACGTAGGCATCTAAACCTGTTACATCAAAAGCCATGTTTTATTTTTTAAATATTATTTTTCTTGCGAGTGCCGTTAGGTCGACATCGTTAGTTCTCTTATTAGCGAAAGGATTATTAAGCGTTTTCTTTGGTTTCTCGCTTGGTGTCTCTGCAAACTTCTCCACGATCTCAACCACCAATGCAAGTCCTTCTTTCAGTTCTTTGTTTTCCTTTGTCAATTCGTCTACCGTTTCAACAGTCGCAAATCGTAGCTTCTCAATCTTCTCGGTGATTGCTACATTCAATTTATTGATTATCTGCTTTTGTAGTTTCTCCAAATCAAAAGCGGGGGCTTCTGGTGTTGGTTCTAGTTCGTCAACCTCGTTCATTTCCTCAGGTGCCTCTTCACCTTCAACCGCTTGAACTTCGACAATAACACCGCCCTCAACTGTGATTAATGTACCGTCTTCTAGTTCTAGGTTTCCATCAGCGGGTGCAGTTAGTTCACCATCCTCACCGATAACTTCAACCTGCGCGCCTACTTCTACATTAGGTGTAATTCTTAGCACCGTACCGTCAGCCGATTTTACATCTTCTGCTTTTACTTCCTCAACCTCTTCAAACTTCAATAGCTTTTTGATTCCAGGGAGGTTCTTTTGTACGAGTTCTTTAATATCCATAGTAAGGGCTTATGTCTTTAAATATAAAAAGGGTCGGGGTGTTTGAAAAAATATTACTTTAGCTACATGGAAAACGATAAAGACCCTATGCAGATACTCGTCTACGGTGCTTGCGCCCTGAGTGGTGCGCTTGTTGCTACGGTAATTTTTCTAGCTTTCGGATAGTACTCGGATTACTTCGTCTATTAGTTGCTTGTCTAAGTTCTTAGTAGCTTGGTCAATGAAGATTCCTTCTATTGAGAAGCCTTTAAAAGTTCCGTCCTTTACTTTCTCCCACACATCATCGTTTTCTATTTTCATGGAAACAAACCACGAACCATTGGGCATCTTATCGAATCCTTCAGGGGTTCTTTTGCGGTCGTCAATTATAAAACTCTCAAAGATATAAACGCCTTCGGTCAGTTCTTCGTGCATCAGATTGACCGCGCTTGACGGCTGAGATTTAAAGAACTTGTGTACTATCTTTTCTATTGTCTCAGGTGAGAACTTCACGTAGAACGGCTTACCGCTTTCATCCTGTCTGTAAATAGGAAGGTTAGAAACCATTGCTGCACCGCTTACTACCCTCTTTTCCTTGTCCTGAACTTTGAACCTTTGCGGCTTATTGAAAGCCATCCACTCTCTTTCGATTGCGGGGGTGTCTACAAGTGCGATGAATTCAACTCCAGTTTCTTCGTTCTCATCTATCGTTAAGTTTATAAGTGGTAACTGCTCCATGTCTTAAAATATAAAGTGTTCAGTTTTGTTTTATCCAAATGTGGCTTGCCCTTCTATCTGGTTGACGTTTTCTTGGCTTCCTGTTATTCCCGTCTCTACGACAAACGCCTGAATAGGCATCAACTCCGCTTGTTCGGTGTTGCCTAGTTCGGTGGTGTTGGTTGATATTCCTGAGAAGTTTGGTGAAGGTGCTGAAAGACTTGGTGGTGGTGGTGGTGGTGGTGCTGAAGGACCAGGAACATTAGCGGTATTAAGCGTTGTTGTTGCGCTTGCGATTCCCGCAACTACCGCAGCTACTCCCGTAGCGATTGCTACAAGGTTTCCAGGATAGGGGACTGACTGAGCCTGACTTATCGCGCCCACTATTGCGGTAGCGGTATCTATTGCAATTTGAGCAACCGCCAGAACTTTACGTGCTGCAACCGCTGCCTTACTTTCACCTTCTATTGCCGCTGCTATACCTCCTAACACATTACCTAATGACTGAGCAACAGCAATCTTATCGTCTGCTAGTTTCTTTTCAGCCGCTTTAAGTTTAGCTTTGGCTGCTTTGTCTTTTGCTAAATCTTCGCTTCTATGCTTCTCGTTTAATTCATCTATCGCCTCATTCCTTGCGGCTACTAGGTCAACACTTGTATCACTTGCGAGCCTTGCAATTTCATCTAACCTATCGTAATAGATTTCAAGTTCTTCGAGTTCCTTTTCCCGTTCCTCTAAAGTGGCTACTCTTAGTTCCTGTTGGAGGTCGAAGAGTTCTTTTTCTAGTGCTGCTTGGTTTGTAAGCTGCTCAGACTCTTGGCTTTTTATCCTTTCTTTAAGGTCTGCGAGTTCACCTTCTGCTATTAGTACTGCGGCTTTTCTTTCTGTGGTAGCTCCTAGTTCGTCCCTTTCTCTTATAGCTAACGCTAGGCGTTTATCTGCTAGTACTTGCTCTTCTTTTATCTGGTCTTCTAGTATCGTTCCTAGCTTATCATTTGCTTCTATTCGTTCTGCAAGTGTTAACCGTATATCGTCCCGCCTTTGTCTCTGGAGTTCTGCGTCTCTTTGGTAGGTCATCTGTATCTTTTTCTGACCCGCCTCTAAAAGTTCTACCTCGTTTCTAAGTTTAGTTAGAGCATCTGCTTGATCTACTGCTGCTAGCGTAGCATCTTTGACCTCGTTCGCAAATTCACGCATTGACTCTGCGATAGCAGACCTCTCTTCTTTTGTTGTTAGCGTAAATGTCTGAACTAACGCCTCACCTAAGTCTTTCGTATTTTTCTTTACTGCATCCCAATCTAATTTAAGAGCACTTTCTATGATACCGCCTAAAGCTATGAACTGATCCCCAAACCCCTTAATGAAAACCATAAAGCGGTCTTTTATAAAGTCTTTTAATTCTATAAGTGATTGTTTAGGGTCTTCAAATGCTGACTTCATTGCATCACCCAAAGGCGCAACCGCGCTGAATAGCTTATTAATGATTATCTCAAGGGCTATGGTAGCCGTTGAAAGCGCGTCCATTATCTTCTGGTTCTTGGATAGAATGTCTTTCATAAAACTAAAGACAGCCATAGCAACCCCGATAATTCCCAACGCTTTAATAAGCCCACCAACGGAAGTACCTAGCTTCTTAGTTCCTTGTTCAGCAGCTTTAAAGCCGCCTTTCATTTCGCCTGAAGTTTTCTTGGTTTGCTTACCTAAGTCTTCGACTGATTCGGTTGTCTTTTCGACTCCCTCCATTGCTTCGGAAGTATCGAGCTCTAGCTTAAATGCTACTTTTTTCTTTGCCATTATTCAGTTATAAACCATTCTACACCGTCACACCATATGCTTACAAAATCATATTGAGAACCTAAATTATAGGTAGTTGATCCGTTGATTGTTTCGCTACCATCCCCATCTACTACTACGCCCGATGCGCTTACATCTGTCTTTAATACTTGTATCCTAACATCTGTACTGTCAGCAACAGGAGGTAGCGTTATAGTTACCACTTTGCTAGTGCAATCGCAAAGAATAAACTCTCTATCTCTAGCGGTGTAGTCATCGTCTTTATCTACGTGTATCCATTGCCGTTTCCCGTCTATTATTGTGGTGTTGCTTTCTGTAACCGTCTGACCGTCTGAGTTGATTATAACTACGTTTTCAAGCCCTGCTTCTACTTTGTTGGAGTCACCTAATATTGTCACATTCCTACACCCATCAGCTACGTAATTATCGTTCCCGATTATTTTAAAGAATGTAGTCGAATCTCTTACCCTGTTCCTTTTACCTGATACGCTTCCGTGGAACTCAGGGTATTGGTTCAGGTTCTTACGTAGTAAGGTTGCTACCTTCGGGGGTTTCTCGTTTGTTGTGGTTGAGTGTCCTTGTGACCCTACGGCAAAAGTTTCGGTTTTTAAAGAAACCACCTCTAAGATCTTAATTAATTCAACCTTTGTTAACCCTCTTTTGAATGGATTGTAGTTTTTAACCGTGTTCAGTCTCCAGTATGAATTATCTATTAGAATCTGATCTCTGAAATCTAGCTTACTAATGTCCCATTCAGTCAAATCAAATAGACCCGTCAGCACCTTTGAATCCTTGCTTGTTATCTCATTAACATGGTTACGATAAAAGGCGTTATAAAGATTGTTATTCGTTACCAATAGCGAACCTGTGAAACTATTTTCTGAATAGTATATCTCATTGGTTAACCCGAAGTTAATATCTTGGGCTGGTGCAATCGGGTGTGTGAGGTGTCCCGCGTATGGGTAAGTTGCACGCTGAATATCTCCAGGTATAGACTTATGATGCCATACGGGGTTGGAAGTTAATAGACCACCATAGTATAAGATTCTTATGTTTGCGTCTGTTGGCATTGCGCCCTCATCTATGTCTGAATCGTATATCTTTGGAATTATCCGATTTGATGGATTGTCATTCACTAATGGAGTAGCTGAGAATACTATCTCCGTGTCGTGGGTGTTATTTAGAAAGTCGTTATCCACATTCACACACCTTCGACCATACACATGACCGTGATTATCTTCGTAGCGTTTGTTGTAATAGTCTCCGTCCTCTGAGTAGGTGTAGATGTATTCGCCCGCTGTTAGTAGTCCAACAGGCTCTAAGGTTATATCCTTATCCCTTGCTAGTTTCTTAGTCCAATCTCTTGTTATACCTCCAGTATAGAAGTCGTCCCGCGTTTCTATTAAAAGGTTCGTTTCATTTGTAGGGTCAACAGTTACGTAAAGATTGAACATATTTACCAACCCCATGAAGAACTCCTTCATACCAACGTCAGGTAGGTAGTCGCTTAATGTCATGGTGTCACCTTCGTATAAATGATTCTGTACGGGTGCGTTTTCAAAGTAACCTCCAGTACAGCGGAAATCAAGTCTAACCGTTCCGCCTATCATTATTCTAAAGTCGGTTCTATAACCCGTATCGGGGTCGTCTGCTACAAATCGAATATACACTTGATCATCCAATCGAGTAGTAACTTCGCCTTCAACGTAAACCGTTTGAGTGGCAACCGTACCGACCACCCCTGTGATGCTCCAAGACCATGCTGTTTCTTCCACCACATTAAGCGTTGATGTAGAATCGTCATAATGGACAAGTTGCATAACACCATCATAAGTGGGATGAGTTAGTGTAAAGGCGTAGTTCTCAGTTAACTTCAAGTCAACAGACGCCCTGAATAAGTCCCTTCGTTCTACCTCCTGACATTTAAAAATATAGTTTCCATCAGCGTCAATGTTGTATAGGTTTCCAGGAGTTGATAACATCTGATACTGGTCGTTATTATCAAAACCAAGTATAGCCTCATCCTCAAAACACAACTTAGCCATTATCTCTGTATTTAGGAAGTACTGCTCATTCCCGTATGTGTTCGGGAATTGCGTACTCAATCGGTGAAGCATCTGCTCCACAGTCTTAACCGCTTTGAATGTCCGTGTATTTGCGGCAACGTCAGGAAGGGTTAGTTCTTTGGTTAGTGGAATTATAAGCCGCTTAAAAAAAGTAGAATTAAAGAACGTGCTTGTGTAGGTGAATCCTGCAAAGTTAAAGATACTATCTACCATCTGCTTAGTATATACAGCGGGATGAAAATCAACTACATCGTAAATGCGTTCGCTAGACGAAGTATAAAAGTCAGACAGCCCCCAATCAATCATCGGGTAAACATATCCAGAACCAACGGGTAAAGACCAAGAAGCCGCCTGAGTGGGTCGGTCATATATATGGTCGTAAGTAGATAAGTCTATATGATAATTACGAACCCCGTTAACGTCATCAAAGTCACTTAACAAATTGTTCTCTAATACTGAGAAGATGTTAATCAGCCGACCGATAAAGACAACTTCGTAGATGTAGTTGCTGCTCTTTATCTTTACTTTACGTAACTGAACAACCCCCGCGAACACCTCCACACCGTCCGAAATAACTCTAGCTTCTGCTTTCTTGTTGGGGTTGAAGTTCACCTCTACATTAAGAGATGTGGAGTCATAAGGGTTCGATATGTTGACATCGAATATCTGACCGAACAGCTTGTCATTATTAGCCGTTGAAGGACATTGAATCGTCTTACTGTATTCCGTGTTACGTTTAGACGGGTCGCGAATATCAGCCACGGAGTAATTGAAAGAGAAGTCTAGTTTCTCTTTTACATCCAACCTACGACCCTCAATCAGAACTTCAGCCACGTTGTCTCTTATTCCTTAGTGAGTATTCTAAATCGAATGTGTATTGCATTAACTTGTCGTTCAAAGATGTTTGCTTCTTGATACCCCGCCCGTCTATATTGACAGCTATCAGTTCGTTGTTAAGTTCCTGGTAGATTATAGGTGAAGTAAATAGGTCGTTCATCCATGTACTTTCTGACTCGGTTAAGAAGTCGGTGTTAATCGTTAGCATTTCCTGAGTCTCTACGTTGTACTCAGTACGCCCTCGGCTTGCTTTGGTGTAGTCCCAACTCGTACCGCTGAAGGTGTGGGGTTGACTTACATAACTATCCCTTGTCACCTTGCTTTCTTCTTCGCTCTTTAGATTGAAATTAAAGGAATCGTAGCCACCTAAACGATTTAACCAATGTAAACGAACAGGAGTGTATTTACTACACTTTTGGTCAATGTTAAAAGTGATAATTTCAGACAGAATACTTGATACCCTTAGTTGTACCGTATAACTCGCAGCACCCACTAATATGGTAGCAGGGTTGCCTGAAGTCCACGCTGATGGGTCAGAGTTTTCTATATCGTATGTTCCACAAGCTACATAACAATATTCGTTATTTATCATTGAAGCACCGTCTATAACGCCCGTCGATACCTGTACACCGTCCGAATCATAACTAACTATTGCTACACCTTTACTCGAAGCAGCACCAACGGATAAGAAATATAAGAAAGCTGATTGATCGCTATCGATGTATCTCGTAGCAGGTGCATCACTTAGGAACTTCTTACCAACCACCGAAGTATCGTAATCCGTATAACCAAAGTCCAGCCAATCAATCTCATTTCTAACCCCGTTCCAAACGCTTTTAACATTCACAGAAAATGAAGCACCACCGACATACACGCCCCCAACTAAATCCTCCTCCTGCAAAAATAGACCATACTCCGTATGCATATTAGGCGCGTTAAAGATACCTGCATGATTCGCAGCAGGGATAGCAATGTCCGAACCTACCTGAGTTTGTAAGATTCTCGAAGGGTCGTAGTAAGCGCGGTCTGATGTTACTACTCCATTTACGTCTATTCCTTGCCGTGGGTAAACCCTTGCCGTAGAAATAGCGGGGTCGGTCGGATAGGTCGATGGAAGAACCATAACCTTGAATCGTTGTGTGGTTGTGTAGTTGGTTGAACGAAACACATACGGGTTGTCGTTATGTGCCAACCCATAAGCGGAGGGCTGCGAGTGTACTAGTATTCCCATGCTTTAAAATATAAAGCAAAGGTTTTTGTTTTTAGCCCGTCTGAATAGTTGAGAACGCTTCCTCCAGTACCGCTTCAGCATCTAGCATAGCAGCGTCTAGGATGTCGTTATTTAACCGCCTAATGAACTGGCTATCGTCTACTACATCGGTAAAGAAGTCGTTTCCTTCTGTTCCCTTTTCATGAATCTTGCGAGCTATGACATACGCTAATCCTTGAGGGTTTTTAAAGTCTGAATCGTTGCCGCCTTTCAGCTTGGCTTTCACGTTAGGATAGGTGAGCCACTTCTCAATGTTACGCCTCAAAGCTCCGTTGCCGTTGTTTTTAGTTGGACCGCGTCCTTTATCAACCGCTTCATAATAGTCGTTCATGGTTATATCGTAGCCTATCTTATTGCCACGAGTGAACATTTTATATTTGATAGACTTACTAAGCGACCCTGATGCGTGGGTGTTGCTTTCATCTAGGTTCTTACCTAGTTCCGATACTACCAAAGTAGCCGATTCGTTTAGTGCTTCTGTGACCTTCTTAAAACTCATAACGCTTCCTTGTAATATTCTTCCTTCCTATCATTGTCAAAGATACGAATTATTCCGTTCTCTAAATTACGCTTCTGATAAATTTGGGTTGTCTTGTTAATCAGCTTAACCATGTCCTGACCGTCCATAGGTTCAACCCATACCGTAAAGTTATTAGTGGTCAGTTTGGCTATCATTTCCTTTTCATCTGTTGACGTTCATAGATTCCCTTTGCTTTGTGGAACGATAGCCTATTTAAGAACTCTATAATATTCATGTCGTGGTAAAAGTCCCAAAGTTCGGGACGTCCGTTTGTGAGGTTGTCAACGGTGTTGAGCCATCCGTAGACTGATAGGAACGTTGCAACTTTTTCGCCTTCCGTTGTAGATGCTTCGCTGTCATCTCTAAATAACGTAGGGAACTCTTTACGGATTGCTCCCAATCCTTCAAAAAAAAATCAGTTAAAGGTTTTACAAATGTCATCGGTAAGCCTCGCATATCTTCAGCGACTTGGTTATGTTCCTTTGCATTGTAGGTCTTTTTGAACCAATCGACCCGATACGCAAAACACGCCAGAAGGTTATGAAGATTAGAATCTATCTTATCCTGGTCTGTCAGGAAGTGCTGTAACGTTATCCATTGACCCCCGTTTATCTTGTTGGCGTTCTTCTCAAAGTAGTACTTTCGTCCGTTCAGCTTGGTTCGGGTGTTTATCTTACCCTCAATCGGGTCTGATAGAAAGCCTAGTTTATTCCATAGGTTGTTATGGCTGCTTTGATTCAATAATAGAAGGTCGTCCATGTCGTGACCTGAGAACAAAGATATGATAGCACACTCTACCTCAAACTCCGTCACCTTTGGGTTAGTGGATATTTCGAGTTTCTTCTTTGATTCCTCAATCAGTTCGATATAGGATTGATATTCTCTAAGGGTCACTCCACCCCAAGATGTAGGTAGTGTTATCTTCATTCTTTATTTGCTCTATTTTTTTATTGCCTAATTAACTATTGCATTTTTTGCAACGGTTGCCATTCCTACGTCAGTACCACAGCCGTTCTTTTCGTTTCTCGTTGACTTTGTTGAGGTCGTAGTTCTCAAGGCAGTACGCTCTGAGGACTTGCCCATCTTCGTAGATTCTTTCATGTTCCATATTTCCAGCCTCTCGGATAGCGGCTTTCCAATCATCCACCTTATAAATTCCTCGTGCGTCATCTATGTAAGGATGTATGTTCTGGACAAATATAGGTAATCCTTTCATTCCCGCCTCTATTATCTTCAGGTTCGACTTGCATCTATTGAACCGATTATCCACTAAAGGAGCAATAGCTATATCAAAGTAGTCGTATAGTTGACCATAATTCCAAACGTCCATCCCGTCCACATAATCAGCCCTGAATCTATCAGCTAGTTTTATCCATTGCGGGTCATCCTTAAACCCACAAATAACAGGATAGTCATCACCCCAACACCCATCAGTTAGCATCAGGTCATGGAAGTGGGTAACACCCCCCGCCCATCCTATACGGTTACCGCGTGGCTTGTCTTCTCTTGATTTCCATTGCGCTTCATTCGGGTCTATTGCATTGGGTATTACGTGCCAGTTCTTATTCAGCTTGTCGATGTAGTTGCCTAGATGTTCGTGCGTTGTCCATACTTCATCAGCGTTAATAATAGCGTCTATCCATTGACCTTTGAATACCCTCTTTTGAATGTGGGTTGCTATGTGGTTTGTGTCGAATATCCAATAATCATCTATATCACAGATAACATAAACCCCTTGCTTCTGTAACTCCTTAATGAATGCTTGTTGTTTAAAGTAGTTCCCTTCTTTTTGGTTCTGCTTACCGAATAGCGGTAACGTCCTGGAGAACACCACCACATCGAACCCCATATCTAGCAGTTCATTCGTAACCCC
>Ga0098061_1000103_pt1 | contig 34283 bp, 28 predicted proteins | sample 22_taG_FD_92579 | JGI IMG/M metagenome (GOLD analysis project Ga0098061, IMG submission 92579) | Marine viral communities from the Subarctic Pacific Ocean - 22_ETSP_OMZ_AT15343 metaG | ecosystem: Environmental > Aquatic > Marine > Oceanic | place: Subarctic Pacific Ocean | collected 2015-01-20
AAAGGCGGACAATGGGCGAAAAGTCCGGCCATGCACAATGTATGCAGCGTTTACATTGACCCCGTTTGTCAAGGGAAGGTCAATCAAAACAACCTGGAATAATGACGCCCATGTCATTATTGAATGCCGTTCACTTAGTGAATGCTGTTCACATAGTGAATGCACTTCACGGAATGAAGGCCGTTCACCTAGTGAATGCCGTTCACAGAACACCTAGCGTTCACGGAATGAACGTCGTTCACACAATGAATGCCGTTCACACAATGAACGTCGTTCACGTAGTGACTAGGGGTCACACAATGAATGCTAGTCACTTAGTGACCTCTATTGACACTTCAGGTCCGGTATTGACATGGCAAGACCCCCCCTGTCACGCGCACGCCCACGCAGGAACCACCCCCCCCAAGGGCCCACATGCCGACCGAAGGGAGGTAGAGTCCCTCCAGACCCCTAACCAAAAATCGAATTTCCAAAACTCCTCCCTGGTCAGAACAGGTCACAGATAGTCAGGCTAGGAAACATAGCTTAGCATCTAGGTCACCCACGGTCAACCCTTTGCTTTGGGTTAGTTTTTTCTACCGTTAGGAATGCTCTTTTTGATAGTAGCGGTAGAACGGTAGAAAAACGGTAGAACGATTATTCTACTTTCTAACTCTATTATAGTTGTTTTCTACCGTTTCTACCGATAAAATAAGACATCAATAAATAATAACCAAACTCTTTCACACACACCCCACACACACCTGTGTGTTTTTTTTTCTACGAGCACAAAACATAACAAAGTGCGGTAGAAAGGCCTTTTGGGCCATAGCCCAGGGGGCAAGGGGCATAATCGTTCTACCGATAGAAATCCTATCGGTAGAAAACTCTCGTAGCGGTAGAAAACTCTCGATAACCAAGGGTCCAGCGTTGGCCCATTTTGCGTTTTCTACCGATAGCGAAGACGACTTCTACCGATAGCGGTAGAGGACGAAGTCCGACAAGCTCTGGCAGTCCTAGCCACAACTGTACCCCAGGTGAAGGCTGCGGCGGCCCCCAGTCCGTTGGGGTCCCAGCAGAAAAGTTGAGGAAGTTGTTTGACGGGGTAGGACAATTCCGATACCATGTCCCCACACCCTAGTTGGAGATAGTCCATGCTTCCAGAGACACCCCTGCTCTACACCTTCGAGTCCGCTGGCCAGATCTTGGGCCTCAGTGCTCGCACCGTTCGCCGCCTCGTGGAAAGGAAGAAGCTCCGAGTCATCGTCTTGGGGATTGGGTCACGTACAACCTCGAAACGCATCCCCCGCACGTCCATCGTAGACCTCCTGAGCGCCTCCGAGCCTGATACAACAGACGCCTCTGACAACTAGGTCCCCAGCCTAGAACACCATCCCCCCACAGAGGCGCATAATGCAGGTTCCCCCTGACCCAGGATCTCCAGAAGAGGTCCTGGCCTACCTCACTACGCTCTACCCTGAGCGTAACGCCGTCCTTGAACTCCGAGCCCTCGGGGTACCTCAAGGCAGAAGAACAACTACCTTCTCGGGGTTCTTCGATGACTTCTCAGCCCTAGCCCGGGACGCTGTCCACTTAGACCAGCAAGGGGCTACGGGCATCTACGTCACGTTGAACCCTGTCAACCCAGCCTTGCTGGCGCGCTGCTCCAACAAGGTCCGAATGGCCGAGAAGGGAGGAGGGACGCAAGACAAGGACATCGTTGAGCGGAAGTTCCTGTTCGTTGACATCGACGCAGACAGGCCCTCGGGTATCTCGGCCACCCACGAGGAGAAGGGGTCTGCCGCAGCCGTACTCAAGGATGTCGTCCTCTGGGCAGAAGAGCAAGGTTTGCCCTACCCTACGGTCGCAGACTCGGGCAATGGCTTCCACCTTCTCTGGCGGCTTAAGGCAGAGGCCGAGACAGAAGGCCATGAGAATCCCAAGAAGGACAGACAGAAACTCATCCAGTCCTTCCTACATTATCTGGACTTCCGCTTTGCCCAGCGCGGGGTTCTTATCGATCCCTCGGTGGTTAATCCGTCACGGATCATTCGGTTGTACGGGACTCATGCCCGAAAGGGGGAGGACACGGAGAGTCGGCCTCACCGGAGAGCCCGCATCCTCCGAGCAGGAGACACCCGGCCAATCTCCTGGTCGAACCTACACGCGCTCCACAAGATGTCGCCCAGAGCGTCGGGGCTCAAGCGGGATGAGGCCAAGTCTACGCAGTTGGACATGTGGCTCCATCGCCACCAAGTTCCTGCCCATGGGCCTATCCCTTGGGCCAACCTTGGCCGCAAGTGGGTCTTCTCCGAGTGTCCCTGGGACAAGAGTCACACCGATAGCAGTGCCTACATCGTTCAGCTCCATACCGGGGGTATCGCAGCCGGGTGCCACCATGAGGACTGCCCAGGCAATGAGCGTGATAGCAAGAACCGGGCAATGGGTTGGCGGAAGCTACAGAAACGCTTTGGCAAGCTTGGGAGCAATCCCACTGCGGCAACCACTGCCGCAGCCCCTTCCACAACCTTGTCCCCGGGCCTCACGGACTTGGGCAATGCGAAGCGGCTCGTCCGCCACTACGGGGAAGACCTCCGATTCGTCGGGGACTGGAACAAGTGGGTCTACTGGACGGGCCTTCAGTGGAAGCAGGATGACGACCTGCCATATCATCTGGCCACTAACCTCTCGACCTTCATCTTCGCGGAGTCTAACGCCGCCAAGGCAGATGACCCCGACAAGGCCACCCTCCTCAAGAAGTTCGCGCTTAGAGCTGAGTCCAAGGCTGCCATGCAGGCCTCGGTGGGGCTTGCCAAGGTTGACCCTAAGCTTCGAGCGGAGGGGGTCTTCTTCGACAGGAACCATCACCTACTCTCGACCCCAACGACAGCCATAGACCTCCGGTCTGGGGTTCTGCTAGACCACGACCGTTCCCACGGTATCACCTGCCTTACGAACGTCTCTTACCAAGAGGAGGCAGAGTGTCCCCAGTGGGAAGAGTTCGTACACTGGATGATGAGTGGTAACGAAGCTCTGATAGACTACATGCAACGGCTCGTGGGCTACTTCGCTACAGGTGAGGTTCAGGAGCAAGTCCTTGTCTTCTTCGTCGGCGACGGGGCAAATGGCAAGACCACCTTCATCAATGTGCTGCTGAAGTGTCTAGGTGCAAACTATGCTTCACCAGTCCCAGCTACAGTCTTGGTCCGGTCTAATGTAGACCAGCACCCAACGCATGTCGCGGACCTACGGGGGAAACGGCTTGGAGTTGTCTCGGAGTTGGACCGGTCGAGCGTCCTGAACGAGGGACTCGTCAAGCAGTTGACGGGGTCGGACCAGATCAAGGCCCGGTTCATGCGGAAGGACTTCTTCAACTTCGACCCGACCCACAAGCTCTGTGTCTTGACGAACCACAAGCCTCTCATCCGAGGCACGGACCATGGGGTCTGGCGACGTATCCACCTCGTGCCTTTCGAGCAGACGATCTCGGAAGACAAGATGGACTTCCGGCTTGAGCAGAAGCTCCTCGATGAGGGGCCTGGGATCTTGAACTGGATCATCGAAGGCGCAAAGCAATGGTACGAGCAAGGCTTGTGTCCCCCCGAGGAAGTACGGGCCGCTGTGGAGAAGTACCGGAAGGAGTCGGATTGGCTGGGGGAGTTTCTCGAAGAGAGGACCGCGCCTCAAGACCAGGGACGGCTACCTGTGATGAGTCTGTACGCAGCCTACCAGGAGTGGGCCGAGGACCGAGGTGAGAAAGTCTACGGGGCAAGGTCCTTCTCGAAGGCAGTCCGCGAGCGGGGCTACGAGAAGATTGTCGCCAAAGAGAAGGTGGGCAGTACCTGGCGTAGCCTCAAGTGTTGGCGTGGCTTGCGTCTCGTGTCCGTCTTCGACGGGGCAGACCGTAGCCCGAAAGTACGGATAGATCCAAATAATTGGCATTAGGGGTGGGACAACATGGGTAGGAAATCAAGGCGGATCCCAGCCAAAGGTAATCCGGTGCTTCGCCCCGGGTCTTGCTGTGACCCAGTACCCTTACAGCCCTCGGGCTTACTACACGTACTACTCCATGCGCCCTCGGAAATTGAGGAGCTACGGTTCGGGAGGACCTCACGCTGGGATGGGTTCTACCTCGCTGCGGTGTGCCATCGACGGAAGTATTACCCTTGGATGCAGCTTTCCCAAGGCAGACCGAAGAAGGCGATCTGGGATTGGATCGAACGGTCCCCCGCTGTCGCGGAGTGGGTCCTCTCGGACGAGTCTTTCCGAGCCCCGAGGGATTGGCCCGACTCGGTCCTTGCCGCCTTTGGGCAAGTACCCATCCCCGAGCCTGTGGATTTCGCCAACATAGATTGGGGAAAACATAGGTGGCTACTTGCAGACCATAATATAGCGGTACTTCAGGCCTATACCTTTGGGGTGGACATCCCTACCCTCAAACAGATGCTCCAGACTTCCGACAAACAGGTCCATGCCCAACTTGCCCAAGGGGTTCGGACACTGTTGGAGTACCCCACGTTCAAGCTCTGGTGTACCCCTATTGACTGGAAGTACATGGTCATCCCCGAGGGTCTGGGTAGTGATATCTTTGAGCAAACAATCATGGCCTCTACTCTACGGAAGAACCCCTTTGCCGCACCAGCTTGGGCCTCGGAGGTGGTAGTGACCACGTTGGCCTATGGGGCTTATGCTAGGAGTGATGTTCCGAAGAAGCTCCTTCTGGCCCGGGAGTTTCGGACTCCCCCATTTCTTGTGGCTCCCCCCTGAATACAGTAGAGTGTCCCCATGGCAAAGAAATCTTCCTCGAAGTCGGTCGGTCGTCCACGGAACCCCCCAGCCGGGGAGTGGACCCAGTGGTTGAATCTTGTTCCACAGGACAAACGCGAGGGCGTGGCTAAGGAGCTAGAGAAGCACAAGGTCACCGATTACGAGGGGTTGATTGCATTCTCGCAAGCCATGATGATCAACCTACTCCGTGGGACGATTGCCCCCGAGATATCGCGGGAGATCAAGAGCTGGACCCAGTTGATCTTCACCATGGTCTCCACCCAGCAAGGGGACGCCGGTTCGCCAGACAAGGCGATTGAGCAGGTTCTGTCGGCCCTAGCTACCGTGGCCAAGTCGGCCCCTAAGCTTCAGGCAACCTACACCGTGGTTGAGGCAGTGCCTATCGAACCTGAACGAATCTTGCTCAAAGCGAATGAGAAGTGAGCGACACCCCCCAACAAGGGATCGAGGCGCTACGCGACCCCGCCATTTCCCTACGGGCCTATGGACAACTCATTGATCAGGCCTCGGGGGATGCACGCCTTTATGACCCCCATGCAATCACCCATAAGCTCCAAGAGACCATCGTTGGGTATGTCTCGGAGCCTCCGAGAACGGAGTTCGGTCAGGTCAAATGGCTCAACTTACTCGGCTACCGGCAGGGTGGCAAGAGTCTGACGGCAGAGTTATGCGGCTACGTCAAGACGGCTTACAGTCCCGGCTATGATGCCGTCTGCATTGCTGATAATCGAGAGCGCGCCGAGTATCTGCACCAAAGGGTGCACTACTGCCACAAACGGTGGCCCGAGATTATTCGTACTGGTACCATTTCCACCCGTGAGGTACGGCAGCTAACCTTCGAGAATGAGGTTGGCGGGAAGATGCGCGTCCTCACGGGTGATGGTGATGCCGTTGGTATCGGGCAGTCTCCCGACTTTTTCCATGGCAGCGAGCTTGCATACTGGCGTAGTGCGGCAGAGCAATACTCATTGATCTACCCTTCCATGATCAACCGGGACCACGCCCTGATGATTCTGGAATGCACGCCATGTCCCATGGATGCCCCGTCCGCCGAGTGGTGGATGGACAAGTGCCGTGATGCACAGAGAGGGCATGGCCGAGACCTCTACGCCTTCTTCCCCTTCTGGGACGGCAAGCTCAACCAACGCCCCTGGCCCACGGGGGCCCAGATGCACAAGGAAGAGCTACAGTTGATGGAGCTATACGGGGGCAAGGGACTAACGAAAGAGAACCTTGCTTTCCGCCGTCTGATGATGGATACCGACCCCAAGATTCGTCGGAACCCAGACCTGTTCAAGGTCTACTACCCCTTCGATGATGTGACCTGTTGGTTGGCGTCAGCCGGGGGTGTCATTCATCCGAGCTTGCTCAAGCGTCACCATGCCCGGAAGCTCATTCCATGGCAACCACCCTACATGGAGTACGAGCCCCCGGAAGCAGGGGCCACCTACGTCATTGGCGTAGACCCGGCTGGCTATGCAGCACGGGACCACGCGGCTTTTCAAGTGCTGAAGTGTTACGATCGGGAATGGACACAGGTGGCGGTTTATGCGGCTATCACCGATCCTATTCCGTTTACGCGGAAGCTCCTACAGGTGGCCGAACGGTACAACCACGCTCTGGTAGGGGTCGAGTCCAACGGGGTCGGAGCTGCGGTGATCGCGCTGCTTCAGGACGCCGGGCTCAAGAATCTGTACCACGAGAAAGCCTACAAGCCCGGGATTGCGGCTACGTCGAAGTCTATAAACGAGATGCTCTCCTGGCTACAGGATGCACTCAAGGACGAGCTGATTCTCCACGACGCAGACACGGTGGCCCAGTTGACGAGCTACCGTCACGATAAGAGCACGGAGAGGACGGCCACCTCCGAGGCCTTGCGCCGAGATGGCGCAGGACGCGGACGCAGGGAGCGACACCACTGGGACAAAATCTCGGCCCTCCAGATTGCCGTAACCCTCGCCAGGCGGGCCCCCACACGACATAAGCGAGAGACTCTGGATAATGTGATACCGCTTTTCCATGAGATGCCTTACGATAGGCAACGAAAGTACCTAGATCAAGTTGAGAAGAGTAAGAAGAACGATCGGCGTCGTCGCCGAGCGTCTTACCCCCGTCGGAGGAAATGATGGCCAAGGAAATCGCTTACGAAAAGTATGGGGCCAAGAAGCATACTATGCTGCCCGCCACGAAACGGAAGCAGGCGAAGGCCAGGAAGGCGGAAGAGAAAGGGACAAAGGCCAAGAAGGAGGACAAGTCAAAGCAACGGGAAACGAGGGTCTCATCGAAGGCTAAGGCCACGCAGGGCAGCAGTGGGGACTCCCAGTCTTCGGATAAACCCGCAAGTATGGCTACTGGTACACCACGTACTGCGTCCAAGCAGGAGTATCGGGATGCACAGCGCGGCTGGCATGTTCGTCAGGGGGCGGAGGATGATCGAGGTTGGCGAGACCTCACGAAGGAGGAGAAGGCCGAAAAGCAGGCGGACTGGGCTAAGCGAAGAGCTGATCTTGATACAGACTATCCAAGCTCTGCGTTGCCCGACACCTGGACTGGTACACGCGGACATAGCGATGCCCCAACACCAGGCGACTCCGATGTACTGACGGACCCCAATGACGGTCGGTATCAGTACCAAATCCTAGCTAACGATAAAATCAAGATCGTTGCCGCCCCAGATGACACGGACTTCAAAGGGATGATTCTCGATGACCCGACCTCTAAGGCGTATAAGGCCATCATGGGGGTCTTCAAATCGGGTGAGAGTCCTAGTGCCGGTACGGGTGGCGCAGACCCTACAGATAGGGTTGATTCGAGCGGGTCTGGGCCAGGAACGTCCGAGCCAGCCGACGATCTTTCCTTCTCGTCCCGTGACGTAGCTGACCGAACCTGGGACCAGTATTATGGTGACTCTTTGGAGACCACGCCCCCCGATGGTCCTTATCAGGATTGGTCCCACCTAGACCCCAAAGGCCAAGTCGAAATGGAGCCTCTTACAACTACGAGCGATCCTACAGTGATCGAGGCCGGGGAGGGGGAAGAGCCTCCCCCTCAGTCAGACCCTGAACCCCAGTATTTGTCTGGCGATGAGGGCGCAGCCGCCCACAAAAAGTGGGCAGAGTCGCACCCCAGCTCTGAGCAGGTGGTGCCGGAAGATCAACCGGTGGCTGCGCCTGAGTCTGCGCCTGATGTAGTGTCCAGCGACACCTCGGCCTTGGATGATCTTGCAGATATTCGCCCCGAGGGTCTGGGAAGTCGCGCCCTCGATGATGAAGCAATGCCTGCTTCCGCTACAGATGCCGCTCGTATGGCTCAGGCGCGTGAACTCCCCCGTAGACTAGGTGAGTCGCCGCCCGAGGATTTTGATGTGGGCCAGTACGAGCATAACCTTCCCCCTCAGTCTGCGGCTGGAGCTGCCGGTCAACCTAAATACGCAGGGACAACGTCAGATCAAGAAGACAACCTTCGTCGATTGCGTGAGATGTATAAGACTGAAGGGGTTGAGACGGCACCGAATCTAGGCGAGTCACCGCCTGCGGTCGATGATACTATGGACCAGCACGAGTACAACCTTCCCCCTCAGTCAGAGCAGCCAGACCCCATGGGGCGCAACCAGGCTGTGGATCTGGCTTGGGAGAAGGACCTGGCAAACCGAAAGTCGGCACTAGACAGGCACCGGGGTGATCTCTTCGACGAAACAGGTACCCCCAGAGCAGGCCAGTTCCCGGCAGGCCATGAGTTCCGAAAGCCTGGTGATCTACTAGGGGCCGATCAACCAAAATCGGTGTTGGATGAATATCGTGGGGACTTCTTTGATGCGTCAGGCGCACCTCGGGCGGGACAGTTCCCCTCAGAGCATGAGTTCTACTCTGGGGACGACCCCATGGGGACCAAGGCCGCAGTGGATTTGGCTTGGGATAAGGACGAGTTGTTACGGTTGGTGCGAGGCAAGTCAGATGAACAGAGGGCCATGGTCTCGGGGATCCTGAAGGGGAAGCACGGGGCAGAGCTTGCTGCTGCCATAAAGCGTATACGCTCTATCATTTCGCGGGGAGAGAGTTGATTTTCCCCCTCTAGGAGAGACCCATGGCGTTGAATGGCGAGCAGATCGCAGGCATCATCAAGTCCCACCGCAGACAGCGGGAGAAGGACCTGAAGGACTGGGACAAGTACCGGGCTTGGTACTTGTCCGAGTATTGGAGTGCGAACGAGGACATTCCGCATGGGGCAGCCCCGGAGGACCGAGGCCGTGAGGCAGAGACGAATCTGGAGACGAACTATCCCTACGCCTACATCGATACGATGATCTCCAACATCTGTCCGACCAATCCCCAGGTCACCGTCACGGCCCGCCAAGAGAAGTTCCGTCCCGCAGGTAAGTTCCGCGAGGCTGTCATCAATGACTGTTTCCGTAGGAACAAGCTACATAAAAGATTATGGGCCTGTGCTACCGATGGTAGCCTCTGCGGGCGGGGGTTTATGAAGACGGTCTGGAATTTTGATCGTAACACTCCCGAGACATTCGTTATTGACCCACGGCATGTGTTCTTCGATAAGGCTGCTACCCGTTGGCGGGATATCCGCTACCTCATTGAGGTCACGGTGTTGACCGAGGATGAGTTCAAGAATCGCGCAAAACGGAAGCGTGACGGCAGTGGAGCCCACTACCGCCCATCCGTGGCGAAGCTCGCGCAGGCGTCGGGGTACCCCCAGTGGCTTGAAGATCGAAGCCGTGATGAGGGGACTGTGGATAAGGCTACGAAGGCCTACTATCGGTGGATTACAGTCTATGAGGTCTACGATTTCGTGGGCGACCGGTACTTCCACGTACTCGATGAGGTGGATGAGCCCCTGTTTGAGTCGGACCTACCCTTCAAGTATGTACGAAATCCCTTCAGTATCCTGACGTTCAACGACAACAAGACCGACCTCGGAGGTCTGTCGGACGTTCGCCTCATTGAAGGGGCCCAGGCACGGCTTAACGAGATTGACACCCTGGAGCTGTGGCACGCCTACACCTCCATCCCTGTGCTGCTTTTGAATACTGCTCTGGTAGATGACCCCGAGTCGTTCATGTCCATGATTCAGGATGCGAACCAGCCGGGACAGATTGCCCATTTGCAGGCGAAGAACAATGCCCCCCTACGGGATATCATTGGTCAAACGCCACTCCCCCAGTTGGATCCTAGCTTCGGGAAGATGAGGGATCGGTCTACCCAGATCATTGAGTTCATCTTGGGCATCCCACAGTACAGCCGAGGTGTCGTCGGTGTTGCCGATGTGGCCACCGAGGTTGCTTTGGCGGATACCGCGACTCGTACCCGTAATGGCAAACGCATCAAGCAGATGACCGATGTTTGCTCCGAGACGGGGAAGAAGATCGTGGGCCTCTACGAGGAGTTCCTCCCAGAAGACTCCGAGTTGGCCATTCGTCTGACCGACAGTCGGGAGGTCTTGGTTGTTTCTCGTCGTACAATGGCCCTGGCAAAGGATCGACCCGTTGGTGAGGAGCCACTCGACTACGATTATGACGCCGTGGCTTACTCCCCAACGGAGAATCATCGGATCGTTCAGCTCAAGAACCTGGAGAAGTATCTGCCAATTCTGATGCAGTCCCAAGCCGTGAACCAAGAGAAGCTGATGATGAAGCTTCTGGAACTGCTCCAGCTAGGCGACATCCTCAAGACCGAGGAGCCGCCCAAACCGGGCCAGGAGGGCCTAGGGGACGTGCCCCCGGAGATGGCGGCTATGATGGGAGGAGGTGGAATTGCTCCCCCCGGGATGCCGGGGATGGACAATATCGCCACAGGGGCCTTGCCCGAGGGGACTGATGTTCCGATCTCCCCCACCTCTATGGGTGGCCCAGGTGGTCCTGGGGTACCCATGTCCGCTAGGGGGCCTAGACCCCAAGTACCAATAGGAAAATAAAATGGCTAGAATCACCGATACCGCAGTTGCTGGGCTTGAGAAAGACCCTGCCGATTGGCGTGCCAAAGAGGATACAACCCCTGGCCCAATGCCGAAGCGGCCTAGCAGGTCGTCCCCCAAGAAGGCAAAGAAGGCAAAGAAGGCAAGCCCAGAACCGGACCCACAGCCCACAATCGAAGATCTTCGCAACTCGGCTGTAGACAAGGCGTTGGGTGGTCGGGAGATGGATGTCGAGGAGCTAGAGTCTCGGCAGATGGAGCGGTTCCGTGCCTCGGAAGGCGAGGGTGGTGGTGTCTACGCTCCAGGGGGTGGGCGTCGTGCGACAGGCGCGGTGTTTGAGGCTCTCGGGTTGCCGAGCGTAGGTCCAGGCGTGACCCCGACGCGAGACATGGATGATGTTCGTCGTCGTCACGGGGCGATGGAAAGCATCGACGTTCCTGCGGGTGGTGGTCCATCCGAGTACACAACTCGGCATCCCTCGGACCCTCCCTCTCCTTACAAGCACACGTTAGCAGAGGAGGGTTCGTATCATCCCAAGGACCGAACTTGGATGGAGCGCGGCATTGAAGATCGCGGCCCGGAAACCCTCAAGATGTTGGAGGAGAAAGGAGATGCCTCCGCAAGAATGGGGGCTATTGGGGATAAGGGCCGCGCCACTAAAGGTGTGCGGGAGGCCCAAAAGTGGGTTGATCATCATGTTCAGGAACTAGATAACCCCCGTATGTGGAACTACCTAAATACCCCGGATGATTGGCGGCAAGCGCTAACTTGGACACCGGATGATGTGTTTAACGTTTATGGTGCGGTGGAGAAGGAGCTGGCCAAAGAGGTTGGTGGCCTTGAAGCAGCAAAAGCCAATCTCAAGCAGGCTTCCGAGGTAGCGAAGAAGAAGCTGGCAGAGCTGAAGAACCTCCCCAAGATGGCTGACTTCCATCCGAAGGACGCAATCCGGGCGCTTCAGAACGTGGACATCAAGGCAGCGGCCAGGGGATTGGTGGACGACCCCTTTACCCTTATTGCTTTGGCCAACGTCCCAGGCATGATGTTTGTTTCTGGACTTCCTGATACGACAGAGAACTACCGGACCTTGGCGCGAATGGGCTCTGACACTCGGGCTCCTGGCCCACTGAAGATTAGAGATCTCAATCTCGCAGCCCGAGAAGAGCTTTCCAACAACCCCGAGTTGGTCTTGGAACTCTACGAGAGTGGGCACATTTCAGAAGAGCTTCGGAACTTCCTGGATGTTGGGCCTCGGTTTCAGTACGCACCCTTGGAGGAGTAGATGGCCAGTTGGTTTGACAACCTACGGGGGAAGGCTGTTGATGCCGGGATGGGTGAGGCCAAGACAGCCAAGGCCCAAACCAGCCCGGATAAGCCAGGGCCAGATGCCGAGCGCGTTGCTGCGAACCGACGCAGACTGGATAATTTGCGTCAGATTCACGATGATTTGTCTAGTCATAAAAAGTCTCCTACCCCCAAGGCCGAGTCGCCCCAAGAGCAGCAGTTGCGTCGGATGCTTGAACGGTCGCATGAGAACCCAGAGACACCTGAAGAGGCTGCTGCGTGGAAAAAGGCAGATGAGAGCCCCTTCGCGTGGGGAGCGGGGGACCATATCGATATCGCGAGCACGTCGGGGCTGGCTGACAGCTTACCCTCTTACTCAAATCCCACGCCAGAAGAGATAGCGACAGCGCCTGATGATACCTCGCTCGGGTGGCTGGCCAACAGCAACGCTTATGAATACAAAGGGGTTGAAGCCTTTTCTAAGTTCTCGCCTGGCCAGTTGCGTGCGGCGGCAAAAGATGCTGCGGCAGTAGACTACGACACCGACCGGGACGAAATCAAAGTAGCTTCGAGGGGTACCCTGACGAACGAGGAATGGGGAGGCTGGGAGCGAGTGACCTTTGTTCCTAGAGAACCAGGAGAGGATGGTCGCGCTTACCTCATATCACCGGATGGCGTTGCATGGCGCGACCCATGGGGACCAATAAAACGGGAGGAGTAGATGCCAGTCTATGATGTCGCTTGTGATTCGGCCCAGAGCTGTGGCTATTTCGAGGATGTGATCATCCCCTTAGCCCACCTCGACGATGCCATCTGTCCGACGTGTGAGGGCCCTATCCGTCGCCTACCCCGACCTGTGCGTACTGTGGGGCCTATGCCGAGCAAACCGCTAACCATCAAACAGATTGATCGGAGCTTCGAGAGCCCCGCAGAGTTGCGTCAGTATCAGAAAGAGAACCCGGATGCCCAAATCCTTTCCCCTGACTCGAAACAGTGGAAAGCCAAGGTAGCTAGGGTCCGCGCCGATGCTCAACAGCAGGCGAAGAAAGCTGGTTATCGTGATCTTGAGGATATGCAGGCCCGGAAGTGGAACAAGACGCCGGATGGCCGGGCCATAAAATGATTTTGCTCTAGTTCTTGACGTAAAATTTTTCACCCAGTACGGATAGTGCAATGCCTAAAGACGACCCTAGTGCTTATAGCCCCCAGGACGTAGCCCAAGAACTCTTGGCGTTAGACTCTGCCGAGGCGATCGTGACACGCCTTGATGAGCTGGGCTGGGAGCTTGCTCCTTCTGGTCAAGCAGCGGAGGAAGGCATTGGAGACGAAGGCCCCTTTGATGAGGTTATGGGTGGCGAAGGGGACGCTTCAGATTTTGAAGGCGCGGAAGAAGAGATGGAAGAGGACGCGGGTGGCTCCGACGTTCCGATGCCAGTGGGGCCCAAACCTCCGTACCTCACAGTTCTACGCATGAGTGCTGTGGATAAGGCCTTCGATAAACACGGGAAGAAGGGCAAGAAAAAGAGCAAGAAGGGTATGGACGAGGACGGCCTATATGCCTCCTGATGAAGTAAGCACTGCTCCGGTAGCGGTTGAAGCTGCCCCTGCTCCTGAAGCCACTCCTGCCCCTACTACTACCTCTTCTGGGGCCAACTCTAGTTCGGATGGTCCGGTCTCGGGGGCGACCTCTCCTGCCCCCGAGGCCACACCGTCCGTAGTCGAGGGCGAAATCACACCCTCGCCCTATGACTCTTACAACTGGAATGAGTGGGACGGAAAGTATACTTCCTGGCCCGACGAGTTCCAGGGATGGGGAGAGAGGCTTCATGCGACCCTGGACAACGAGCGAGAGCAGATCCAGAGCCAGCAGGAGCTGTATAGTAATCTCCTAAGTGGCGCTGGGGATTCTCGTGCCGATGAGCTGTCTACGCAGATCGAGACACACCTGGAGAACATCCAATCGCTGGAACAGAAGATTGCCTCGGGGGAGGCAGCACTTCTAGCGGAACAACAGCGTTACAAGGTCTATCAGGATACCGTAGCCTCCGTGTTGGAGCAGGAAGCCGAACGTCATTATGACCGGTTTATCCGACAACATAGTGATGTTTTTACGAATGCGGACCTGAACACTAAGTTCGATACTCTTCTCGCCGAAGACTGGGAACCCGAAGATGCAGTGGGGGCTGTCCGCCTTTCGGACACAGCCTTCAAGCTCGTTCGCGCAGCAGTCAAAGAGGGGACTCCGGTACATCGTGCCCTGGAGTTGGCCGAGGCGAAACAGGCTCTGTCTGAGCCCCGACCCAGACCAGGGGCGAGGCTTACCTCGGGCGCTCGCCCCGGGGCTCGTCCACACCAGACGAATCGGATTGAGAACCGGAAGCCGCGAACCTTTGCAGAGATGCGGGAGTTTGCCATCGATAAGGCTTTTGCTACCCAGAAAAGGAAGTAACTCATGGCTATTAGCCCAGAAGTATTTGCGACCGCACTACAGGAGCAAATGAAGGGTCTCTCCGAGACTTTCATGCTCTGGCATCCCCTCCTTGAGGCGATTGTTACTCGCGGCAACATTGACAGCTCTACCCTCCAGGGCCCGTTCCGAGACTTCGTCTTGGTCCAAGGCGGTCCTGGTTCGGTGGACACCATCTATGGTGGCTCCGAGGTTCTCTCGGGAGGTCGTACCCAGCAGGGAATCCGTGGCAACACGTTCGCTGGCCGTATGATCTACAACTTCGATGTCCCGCTTAAAGACCTGGCCTATGCCAACGGTAAGCAGGACCTCGCTCGCATTCTTCAGAGCTATCCTGAGAATGCCATTGGCGACTTTCACGAGCGCATCAGTGCTCAGTTGGCAACCGGCACCGGAGCCCAGGTCGGCGCGTACCCCACCCTCTTTGGTGGGACCAGCGTAGGCGTGGGCACCTCATCTGTGTCCTTCAACCCTGAAGGTACGGCTCGTAGTGGTTTGTTCTTGGCTGAACCCATTGCCGCCCAGACCTCTACCGTGCACAACGTGATCTCGTCCTCTGGGGCGGGTGGTTGTGTTGGTTGGCATAACCAGTATGCTCGTATCGGCAGTGGCTTTGCCACGGACGGTCGCTTCCAGCTACGTGCGGCGTACTTCGATGCCTCGACGCAGGGTAAGACCCTGGGTCCGGTGGACGTGATGTTTGCTGATCGTCTGACCTACATGCACCTCTTGGATGACCTTGATGACTACGTTCGCGTGGACTCGGTGACCGAGGGTGACCATGTTCCGAAGAACATCCGGCAGGGCATCAAGTTCATGTCTGGTACCATGTACCTGGAGTCGAGCATCGACATTGGCGCTACGTCGCTTGCAGGCACGCCCGCTGCTGATGGCCTTGTCTACGGTTTGAATACTGGCTCGTTCTACGCCTACAATGTGGGGCATGGCGGCGAGGAGACCAAGGGTAACTTCGAGGTCCGTGGACCATTCCGGCTCCCCGAGCAGGACATGATGCGTACCGAAATCGTGCTCCATCAGGGGCTGTATTGTAACCAACGTCGCACCAACTTCATCGTTACCGGTGGCGCGATTCCGTAGGGAGATATCATGTCTGGATTTGGCGATAGCCTTACTACCGTAGGAACCGTTCAGCTTCACCCGCTGGGCACCATCGTGGTCGAGCCCGCTACCCAGGGAGGCACTCGTGCCGACCAGGGCGAGAAGACTTGGATTTATGTCCACAATACTGCGGCTGCTCCTGTAGCCTGGGCGCAGGGTGAGATCATCATGCGTACCAGTGGGGCGACTACGTACCAGGGTGATCGGACTCCGATTGCGGCACAAGCTTCGTCTCGCATCATCGGGGTGGCCCAACATGCTGTGGCCGCAGGCTCATATGGGTTCATCCTCCGAAAGGGTTTGGGTGAAGTCCTGGCGGATACTGGTGGTCTGACAGTAGATGTCGGAATTATCGACGGGAATGCCGTGGCAGGCCGTGCAGACGTTGCAGCGGCAATCACCAATGCCACCTTCGGTTTCTCCACAGAGACCGTGCTTGCGACAGCTCTCGCAACGTGTTGGCTCGACTGTCAGGGCTAACCCTCTAAGGGAGTAGTCCTGTGAATTTGAAGGGTATTAGGGATGCAATCTTCGCACAGGCGGACTGGGCACCGACCCAGTCGCCTGAAGCGATTGTGCGCGTCAACCGGTACATTAACCGGGCGTACAACCAGATATCGCTCGAAGCACCATTTTTGTTCTTCGAGTCGATACTGAAGTTCGCGACCCAACCGGATGTGGTTCCGACGTTGGTGACGGACACCTTACAGATTTGTCCGGCCAATGACACGCTTCCGACAGCGGCCCGCAACCCTTGGGTGCTCTATGCAACTCTCCCTGTGGGAACTGCGAGCGCCATTCAGTGGCAGACTGACCGTAGTTGGGATGGTCGGATGCTGGAGATCACCGTTACGGATGCTGCCGGTGTGAGCACAACGGTACGAAATCGTATTCGTTCGGTTTGGCAAGGGGATCTTGGTGCGGCAGACCATTTCTTCATCACGGTGGAGACGCCCTGGGACTACGCTACGTATGGGTATGGGGAGTTCGCGGACTGGCGGGTCTACACGGACACTTACTACCTCCCCGACGATGTGATCACAGTCAAGTCTACACGGGTCTTCCAGGGAGGCCAGAACTGGCCTCTGAATACGATCAGTCAGGATGAGGCCGAGGACTATTCCCTCACGGATAAACGCTCTGTAGTGGTCCACGGAATCCCTCGTGCGATGTTCCGTAGGCCCCATCGGCAGATGCCTGCGCCCACGGTAGCTCCGATTGCGACGTTCGACCTAGAAGCGACCGTGATGAAGTGGTATGGACCAGAGCCTCCGGGACAGTTCCAATATGCCTTCACGTACTGCTGGGGCAAGCGGGACATGCAACTACGGAATCCCAATGGAGCCTATTGGGCTGGCTATGCGGCGAATGTTCAGAATACTGATACCCCTGGGTACAGCGCGACAACGGACGCTTCGCACCGGATGCGGGAGCCCTTGTGGGAGTCAGCCCCGTCGCCTCTTTCGGAAATCAAGACGGTTGTAATCACGGTGGGGGATGCCACATATACCTCCCCTGGCGTGAAGCTGACTTTTCCCAATATCGACTACATGCAGGGGTTCTTTACGACGGGGACACGCCACACAACGGGGGCCTTCGATAGACGCAATGTGCCTCAATCAGGCTGGTATATCCGTATCTATCGACGCAGGCTGACGGCGGATTTCACTAATTACTCGGTGCTAGGGACGGTAGTGAACACTCAACGGGTGCATGGAGCAGTGCCCCTACAGAACATCGAGTCCCCCGATGCCTATTACCTCCTTACCGAGCTGAACATCGATGAGTTGAATGACGGGGTTTGGGCTGATCGGGGAGAGGTCATACCAGATTACTCCCGGCGTATGAGGGACATCCATGGTTACCAGGGCATTGGGCTGTATCCGAGCCCTGATAATCGGTACGAGCTTGATCTACGTTGTATCCGTCGTCCCCAAGAACTCAAAGATGATCAGGATGCTCCGTTAATTCACGCGGAAGCCATCGAGGTCTTGATCACCCGTGCAATTATTTTTCTCCGAGAAGCAGAGGGAGCATCCGATCTTGCGGCGGCTGCCTGGTCGCAGTATGAACGAGCTATGGCGAATCTGACCAAACGGTATGGTAGCTTGCTACCTGCATCCCGAACTTGGGTGCGGCGACTAGCTGCAATTCGCCCTGGTCGATACCAGCAGCACGGCTGGCGTCGGTGGTACAAGCTTCCATAGGAGAGTGTAATGGAGAAGGACACGAAGTTCCCAGTCAAGCTGATCGGCGGCGGGGTTTATTCATCGATTAGTCAGGATGGCTCATACGTGGAAGGCACCTGTCTTTCCGTGAAAGAGGTAAACGGTAAGCGCAAGGGCGTCATTATGTTCCTGGGGTACAAGCCGGCGACCTACGAGGAGGGTACCGATCAGACGAACGCCCTCAAGCTTATAGGGCGTCCCGCTTCGCCTAAGATCGGTCGGCCCCGCAAGCCCGGGAAGTAGGCCATGGCTGACCCGCGACGACGGGTCCGTGTAGGACCACATCATTTGCGTATCGCGTCTGGGAAGATGTTTATCCCAGATGATGTGGCGAGCCATATCGAGAATATGTACCTTACTACCGAAGGAACACTACGGTCGGTTGTAGGGCCAGCCCCTTATGTGCCAGATACACCCGCAACCGGGGGCGGGGCACCTCCGTCTGGGGGCACTCCCAGTACCCAATTTGGTCTGACCTATGGCAATGTGATGAAGGGCATTACCCATGCCCTTATCAATGGGGGGCAGATGGAAATCTTGCTCCTTCACACGCTGGACCAGATCTGGACTTTTCGGGGCTGGCAACACAAGGGTGTAGGAACAACGGCTTGGTATCCGCTGATGGCTCCCCCAGGTACCTCACCCGTCCCGGGGACCACGGCAGCAATGCCCAATGATCAACGACCTCGGTATCCAACCCAGTTCGTAACGACACCCACGGGGGTTGTGATTATCCCGCAGGACTCCCGGGCCCATTTTTATGATGGGGAGATTGCTCTGCCTCTAGGGTACGGCATGACTCCTGGCCCTCCGGTAGGTATCGGACCAGACAGCCAGCAGCTCTCTACAGCTTGGAGCTATGGGTGGCGTTATACCGATGCCCCCGAGGGCTGGGTCAACAACACAGCCTACGCCCATGATGGACTGATTGGTTTCGATACCCAGATGAGCCCGACGTTCAAGTATGGGCGTATTGGTACCACTATCCAGTCGGGGACGAACACCGAGTGGTCGAAGGTACTTGACCCTGATGCTGGGAGCGGCACCCTCGATATTTTCAAAGACAGTGGGGCGGGCTGGTTGGAACCAGGCTCTTGGCGATGCTGTGTGCAGTTCGTAGATCGTTGGGGCAACCTGTCCCCGCTCTCGGGACCAAGCAACGATGTCCGTCTTGAAAGACAAGCCTCCCTTTGGATTGAGAGCGATGGGGGGGCCCCACCTACCTATTCAGTAGGACCTACTTTGTTGGAGCGCGTGCGGAAGCAGCTTGGGTGGACGGGCGTACCTCTAGGGCCAACAGGGACGTTGGGGCGGATCTTGTACCGGACGAAGGACACCATTAACAGTGGTACTGCCAAGTTTTTTGAGCTTCCACTGAACTCGACCACATCTGCTGATGTGTTTGCTACGCTTCCAGACAATGTCACGACCTTCTACCCCGACAACATCCCTGACTTCTGGTTGTCCCAGAACCCCCTGCGCCCCATACCTGTGCGGAACTTCAAGGTGGGGGCCTTGGCCTTCGGTCGGCTTTGGACGGGCAACTTTGAGGGGGCCCCCGGCCTAATCTATCCTTCCATGATTGGGCGCTGGGGCACGTTCTTGGAGGATGAGGGTATCTACCCAGACCCCTCGGGTGGGGCCATAACGGGGTTCCTTACTGTGCCCAATGGGCTTCTAGCTTACACCGAGGTTTCAACGTACCGCATTGAGCCCTATTACGATGGTGAGGGCTTTCGATCGATGTCGCTCTCACAGACGGTTGGTTGTGATGCGCCTAGTTCGGCTCAGAATCTGCCCGATGGGCGGTCGATTTGGAAGGCACGGGACGGGTTCTACACGTATGACGGGACCACTATCAAGTACATAAGTGAGGAGCTAGAAGAGTTCTGGAAGAGCCATAACCAAGCTCGGGCGTGCCAAGCTACCTCTGCGGTTGATGGTCGGGCCCAGATCTATCGGTGTTGGGTCTCGGTGAATGGCGAACGGGAGAACTCTCGTTGCTATGAGTACGACGGTATGGGCTGGCGTATTCGCACAGACGTGTCTGTTGCTGCCGCGTGTACCACCCAGGATCACCGAGGCTATACACTCGCGGCGGGTAAGCACGGCACCACACACGGCGTGTGGTTGCTCGACCATGAGGTCAAGAGCTACGACCCGGCTGTGACTCAAAACCGGGAAGCAATCATCAAGACGGCTTGGATGTCGGCGGTAGCGAGTCAAAAACGCCGTACTATGTACCAACTTCGTCTTTGGTTGGTGGAGCATAGTTCTTCTGACATTACGGTGGAGATCCAGCGGGACTGGCGTGAGACCATTACAGAGACACACACTGTTCCCCAGAATCCTACGGATGATCCTCCCCCTTTCTGGAATACAGCTGTACTTGATGCGACGGACACGACGTGGCTTCGACGTAGACCCTATTGGCGTCGGGTGCAGATCTACGTCCCTTCTGCCGAGGTCTTTCGGATGATCATTCGAGGCACGGGCCGCTGGGAGTTCATTGGCTTTGAGGCCGAAGAGGTACAGCACCAGACCGGTGGGTCGAGGATGCCGCCATGAGTTGGAAGTTTCCGAAACATCGACCTCGCTCGTCCGAGGTACTCTCCTCAGAGGACATGAACGAGAACTTCCTCGCTCCCTTCGATGAGTTGAGTGGAGAACTGAACGAACACAATTTCCTAGACGGGTTCGCCTCGGCCCAAGGGACACGCCTGCATACAGACGCAGGCCTTACAACGACTACTACGTGGACTCTGGGGAACCCCACCCTGCCGGCAGCAGTAGGGTCCAATGTCCCTTTGGATTTTACGGACCAGTGGGCCCCAGTCTTGTCGGGCCCAGGCCTAGCCCTGCCCTTAGAGGTGACCTTCACATCAGTGGGGGGAACTCTCTGGATTTTGGCCAGCTTCCAGGCCCTACTTACCATGCCCGGGGGCATGGGGTACAACTTTGCTTTGGAGCTAGACGGGTCCGTCCTGTATGAGTCGTTGTTTGGGGGGGGAGACCTGGGTAACGACCTGCTTCTGTCAGCAACACCTTACACCTCAAATGGCCCGGCAGTAGAGGGGAAATACATCCCCGTTGTGTTAGAAGCACAGGTTGTCGTCCCCCCGGGCAACCACACGGTAAAGGTAGTTGCGCGGACGTTACGGCAGCTAACGGGTCAACCCCAGGTTGGGTTAAGCCACCGGGAACTCACTGTAATTCAGTTGTTGAGGTAGTTGTGGCCGAGATCAATTATACCCCCATCGCCCCGGGAGACGCGACAACAGCGGCCTCATTGAACACGCCCTTTCAGGCGGGTGTAGCCGGGGTCAATGCACTAGAGCCCTATGCCCTTCGCCCCGGCGCATTGCGGGCAGACCATCTTCCTTCTGTGGCAAACATCCTGGGTACGACCGTAGTGGGAGAAGATTTCTTGGCCCATGGTAACTATACAAAACAATGGGATTCGTTAGCGCCGAATAACGATCTCACTGACTGGGACATTGTGGCTGACTCTACCGGAAAACAACTCTCCCTCACTTGGACGCCCTTTAGGTTGGGCATGGATGTGGCCGTACATAGGTACGCGGCAATCTTGGTTTTGGTCAATGTGCATTATCTTTCTTCCACCGAGAATGTTATCCCTACCCAAGGCATTTCGGATGCAGTCATCAGTGTGCAGTTTAGGCAACCGGGGGCAGGAGCCACTTGGTGGACACTCAATCGGGCCACACGCCTTTGCTCCCAACGGGCACATCGACCCACCCTACCTGACCCCGTAAATGAGCGTACATACCAGGATATTCCCATCCGGGCGTTAATTACTAAGGATGATTTGGTCCAATTTGGGGGCGGCGGTACTCACGCGATCGATGGGGTACGTGTTGTTGTAGCGGGGAACGATATTATCAATGCCCCGCCAGTGCCTCTTGTCATGCTCCGCGAGGGGCGACTTACGGTTCTGCGCATACGGTCGGGGGGATTACCAACCTAATGGCAACTATCACTATTCCTAACTTCGTTGCCGGACAAACGACTGATGCAGATACTGTGGCATCGGATTTCTATGATGCTGCGAACGCAACTGGGTCCTTTGAGGTAATCAACGGTAACCTAGATTTAACCAACCTACCCACCGGAGACCTTACTCGGGAGATGATCCAACCTGGGGCACTCACAGGGGCAGGTGGTACAAGTGGTACAGCAAACCTAGACTATTTTCGTTCTCTCTTTGAGAGTCCCCCCACGACCGCTGTTGGGGAGGAGACTATAGGTCCCGACCAAGACGCTGTTGATGACAATAAGGGTAGGTACCTAGCAATCCCCGGCGCATCCAAATCGTTCTACTTACCCTACGTGGCCGACGCGATCTTCACTTGGACCATAATGTGGGGGAATGATGCAAATAGCCCGACTGGTTTTTCTGGTACACTTCTTCGCTTGTTTGTGGATGGTGTTCCTGTGAATGAGCAGGTTCGTACCGTTGCAACAACTCACTTTACAGAAGCACCCATGACAACCCACGCGGCCTTCATGCTACAGCGGGGGCGATATTGGTCGGGACACCACGCCGTAACGGGCCTCACTCCGGGGCATCACAGCGTGAGTATCCGCATTTTTGGTGCTGCTGGTACACAAGGTGGTCCCAAGCAGTCTCGGGTGTGGGCACGCTCGATGCGCTACTTCTACTTCATGCAACCCCCGGAGTAATACAATGGCACCGACCATAGCCGATCTCCTGGCTGCCAGGCAGCAGCAACAAACCGGCACATCGAAGAAGAAGACTTACACCGTGGCTGAACTGATAGAAGCGCGGAATCGTCGAGATAACCAGAAGCAGAAGATCATGTCCTCCAAGGCGACCGAGCTACAGGAGCAATTAGACTCTCCCCCCGAGGGGACAGGGGATGAAGCTGTCGAAGAGAGCCCAGTAGGATCAACGCCAGCTCTAGCATCAGTCCCCACGCCCGAGCCCAAACCCGAGCCCGATGAGGAGTCCATCGTTCCCGAAAAGGAAAGCCTCCTACAGAGCGGCACCCGGCTGGCCTCTAAGGCACTGACCCCTCAAGGCACACTACCCCTGGGGGCTCTCGCGAATGTTCCAAATATACCTCTAGTCCTGTATCGTGAATTTGAAGAGGCAAAACAACGGAAGCTTGAGACAGATCCCGATCTCCAACAGTTCAAGGAGGAGTAGTCATGGGCATGATGAAAAAGGTAGAAAGCGGTAAGAAGAGTCCTTCGGACTATAGCAACCCGAAGCGGAGGATGAAAGCACAGAACATCCTCGACACAAAGATGATGGAGGAGAACCCTGCGGGGTTCGGGAAGTCCGAGGCCGAGATTCAGAGCGATATTGACAGGACCACCCAGGTTGCCAACTCCAAGCTTCAGGGTGCCCAGGCTCCCATGAACCGTATGGTACTGGGGGCCCAGGGGTTTCAGGTAGGTGATGTCAATCAGGCTACCCGGGAGATGGCCGAGGTTATTCCCGAGGTTGTGTCTCAAGGTTCGGCCCAAGCTCTTGCTACGAACCAGGCCTTGGTTCGGGCGGGAGTAGCTCGGACTCTTGGTCAGATGGATACAGCCGCAGCCCGGAAGATCGCGCAGAACCAGTATTGGGGGGGCAAAGGCATCGATATTGGTATGCAGATGGGCGAGTACGCAGCGAAGCCCCTTGGACTGGTCTAGTAGGAGGTAGGAAATGGCAGAGGCAACGGGGCTTACCCAGCAAGATCAGAATGCACTCTATGAGAGCCGGAAACGTCTGGCTAGATCTCGTGCGGCCAGAGGAGTCACGGCCATACAGGCTCTTCTAGGGGAGGACGACCCCCAGAACTATCGTATAACAAACGAACTACGTCGTCAGGCTCGCACAGGAGCGAAGTTCACGCCGAATCAAGCGGCAGAGCTGCGCCTCAAGGTGGCCAAGCTGGTGAACGACCACAAGAAGGCCGTCCTCACAGCCAAGGGGAAGGAGGGGGAGGCGGCTTATAAGAAGCTCGAATCCATCATGGGGCTTGTAAAGACCTACACCACGGCCATTGCTAGTCTTCAGGGGAAGAAGGTCGCCCAAATGCCTGGTGTTACAGAGGGGGAACGCGACCAACTTCTGTCCCAGTATGAACGGTCAGTAGGCAAAACGGGCACGGAAGGGCCCACTCCACCCGATGGCTTGGCTCATGCGGCCATGCTGCTAGGGGAGGGTAAGGGAACCTTCGGGGACATGATGGTGCCTGGTGCTACTGGTGGTCCTGGTGATGATCGGGCATTTGCCGAGGCACTTAGGTTGGAATTGTTGCTCCATAAGCCCCTTGACCGGATGGCTCTCTTTCGTCAGCTCGATGCGATATCAAATGGGCGGTTGACTCCTATGATAGAAAATGTCGCTCACGCCGAGGGACAAGATCTAACACATCTGCTCCAGCAGACTGAACACGCAATTTCCAAGGCCAACGTCGTGCTACAGGAGGGCGCAGAGGCATTCTACCAGCGCACCAAGAGTGATATTCATCAGATCGGAATCCCTAGCCTAGACAAACTCATAGGGTATCTCGATGGTGCCAACCTTGATCCCGAGCAGGCTGCGGGGCTTGCAGATCAGATCGCCCAAGAGGTCGGAGGCAGTGGGGACGAAGATGGTGAAGGTCAGTTCGCTAAGGTCCTCAATGACCTTGATGATGATGCCCAGCAGCACCATGCTGCCGTAATCTCCGGTCGAGAAGACCTGTATGCCACGAAAGAGTTCCAGAAGTTCAAGGAGATGCACGGCATCGGGGATGACCGTATGGGCCTTCGTCTGCTGAATAAGGTCTATCGGGCGGAACGTAAGACTCGACGAAAGCACGACCGTCAGATTCTGCATGACAAAGCCAAAGGCTTACAGGGCTTTCGGGAACCTGTACCTGAAGAGGACACGGCTGCGGCAAAGATGACGACACCTGCGGTAACCGCAGACACAGACCCTAATGCCCCAGAGCCCGTCTCTATCGAAGCTGCCGTCACCGGGGGGTACCAATTTGGGCAACTGGGGGAGGAAGTCTTCCTCCTCAAAGAAGGGGAGATCCCCGTGCCTGTACGGGGGGAGATCTCTGCCGAGCAGCTTGACGCACTAGTGGTATTACCAAAGGTAGCCACTCCCCTAGAGTCCGCACCAGACCTAACCAAGCCTTGGGGTGTTGAGACTGTTACCGAAACCCCTACGACCGCCCCAGCGGCAGTCGCGGAGCCAGCGCCTGCTCAAGAACCTGCGGCTGCGCCTACGCCCGCGCCTCCTCTCCCTGAGCCCGAGGCTCCCGCCGAGGGTGGCGAAGAGCTGAGCATTGGTTCGGAAGACAGTGCAGGGATTGGTCCTGCTGCTCCCGAGCTGGTTGATGCTGTAAACAAGCGGGCAGGGTCACTTGTGCAAGAAGAGACAAATGAGCGGCGCATGACAGGTCTTGGGGCCGCACCTGATGAGCGTTTAGAGAAAAGACCAAGAAAGCTATTCAAGGATTTGTTCAATACTAAGAAGAAGGATCAACCCTGATGGCTTCCTATCCGGTTGCATCTGCCACTTGGACCAAGGATCAGAAGCCCCAAGCCCTGCTTCTTGAGGACTCCAAGAAGCGACTCTCGCTTATAGAGGAGGCTCTTAAAGAGGAGGCTCTTCCTAAAAAGACGGCCCCGGTGGCTCCGACCCAGCCTGTAGCTAAGGCTCCAACTAAGGCTCCAACTAAGGCTGCCCCTATAGCGCCCTTAGTGGCCCCTGTGGCTGCGCCCGTGGCTGCTCCTGTGCCCAGTACGGATATGGCTGCTGCGCAGTCTCGTGCGCGTGTTCAGGCGACCCTGGTGAAGGAGCGTGCCGGGGAGCTAGAGCGGTACCGGGGACAAATCCGTAAGGGTATCGGGGAGAAAGGCCTAGAGAATCTCCTAACGACAGCCTTTGCAACTCCCGAGGACAAGGCGATTGCCAACCTGATGGAGCGCCACGATGCGGTGCGGTCCTTGATTGGCATCGAAGCAGGGCTTCGTACAGGGAAAGAGTATAAATCTATAGAAGCTTTCCAGAAGAACTACCTCAAAGATCTGGAAGATCTACAGAAGAGCAAAGCAGCAGCACCCGAGGAACTGAAGGCGGCAGCCCGGGGGAAGGTTATCGGTGAAGTCCGAGGACAATCTAGGGACGAGACTTTCGATGTGCCCCTTCTTGATATCGAGTCTCCAGGGACTGAGGGCGCTGTTAAGCAGTTCAGTGAGGCCTACATGGGCACCGGGCAGGCGACAACGCTTAGTGCGGCCCACGCTCTACGACAGACGGGGGCCGACAAGATTGTCCAAGCCGTAGCTGCTATGCCTGAAGAAGCCATGAAAACTGCGCGTACTCAATCTCGGACGGTGGAAGCCTTCGGGCGAGGGGGCCCGTCTAAGCGTAAGGACGTGTATGTCTTCCTCGATCGGGTGGCAGATGGACGAATTGGTATAGACCGTGCTCGGTATAAGGACATCTTCCGTACCTACCACTTCGATATACTAAGGAAGGAAAAAGGTAAAGGGTACTTCTCTCTCTCCCAGGAGGAGTGGGACGAGATCAATACAGAGGCTACCCAGCGAGCCAATCACGATATCCAGAAGATACTCCAGACTGGATACGGCACGCTGCTCGTGGATACGAGTCCTGGTGGCGCGAAGGAGCGTCTTTCCAAGTGGCCCCAGTGGATGCGCCCTTGGGTAGGGACGCTCGTTGTTCCAGAACAACATCTGGTCGAAGGGATGGGCCCGGTCGAGGTCAATCGCGGTCGGGGGTGGATGGGTATCCTTGAAGGGATGTTCGGCCAAGCGTTGGGGTCTTGGATGACGATGCCTGATAATCCCGATGTAGACCAGAGCTGGGGCTCGGATGCGGCGATGGATCGGCAGCTTTGGTACAACGCTGAAGTGGATCTACCCATGCGGATAGGGAAGTGGGGCGCGGCCAAGGTCGGCAGTCTCCTGGGGAATGAGGAACTTGCGGACAACGAGCTTCTTCAACGAGGCCTCGGTATTACGGCTTACGCCCCAATGCTCTTTTGGGATCCAAGCCCCTTGGAGGTCGGTCTGGGGGGCGCGTCACTTGCAGTCAAGATGGCTGCGGGTGGTCTTAAGGCCACTCTGGGAGGGGCAAAGCTTGCCTCTTCCGCAGCAAATGCAACAGAGGTTGCGGCTAAGGCTCTGGATGAAATCTTGGAGGCCGAGAAGTCTGGGCAGGTACTGACGGAGACTCGGCTTGCAGGCATTCTCAATGATCTCAAGAAGGTAGCCCCTGATGCTGCGCATAATGCTGAGCTGGAGTTCGTCAATGAGATCACGAAACTTGCAGTAGAGAAGGGCATTTCTTGGAAGAAAGACACTACCGTGGCCTCGGCTGCGGCAGCTGAACAGTTCAGGCAGCGCGGGCCTAAGTATGCCCAACAGGTCATTGAGCGACAGAAGGAACTCAATGACCTCATTACTAAGGGGCAAGCAGAACTAGCCGCCCTCGTCCAGAAACATGCGGACATTATCCAGAAGGCCGAAGCCCAGGGGCAGACAGACCTGACGAAGCTCAAGGCTGAGCACATCCTCAAAGAGGACAAGGCAAAGGCCAGGTACAACAAGGTAGTCTCGGGGGCAGTCTCTAAGCAACAGATGGCTCTGGAAGACTCGCTCATACAGCTAATCAAGCAGGAGAACTCCCAAGAGGTTGCAGCACGCATCCTCCAAGCGGCCCAGGAGGAGGCGGTCTACCAAGCCCGTGGCGTCCGCATTGGGGCCAAGATTGGGAAGCTTGAGCCAGCGACTGAGGCCTTGTCCAAAGCTCTAGGCAAGACCTGGGCGATACGTGTACGTGAGATAGATCGCATTGAGAATGCCTTGGCGCGGGCTATTGTCACGGCCACAGGCCGGAAGATTACCAAAGATGCAGAGGCTGCGGGGCGCGTGTTTGGTGATTGGGTAGCCAAGCCCAAGGCCAAGATCTTACGTCAGGACAGCCCCGAGTTCTGGAAACTGTTGGGACGACGGAAGCCTACGGATGGACAGCTTGCCTCTGCTACGGGAGGCCTAGATAAGAACCTCGATCGGATCCGTACTCGGGCGCTGTTGGCTAAGTACGACGGGGTCATGCTGACAGAACCTGGCGTAGAACCTATCATTCTGACACCAGAGATGTTCCTCAAGAAGGGTGTACGTCAAGACGTACCCCCCATTCCTACACCCTCGGTGCAAGCCGCAGGCGCGGCCCCGCCCCCTCCGGGTAAGGCACCTCCTCCTCCTGGGAAGACACCACCCCCCCCTTCCGGTAAGGCTCCTCCTGATTGGCGTACTGTTCCTCCGACACGAGTGGCTACCGCACAGGAAGTTGATACTTACGTTCAAGAACAATTCCATCGCGCCCTAAAGGGTGAGCCCCCGGTGAAGGGGCGTGTTGCTCAACAATTTGTAGCGAACAATGCTTCTCGGCTAAACGACGCCTGGGAGAAACTGCGTACAACACAAGGAGGACCACCAAACCCCAACCTTGTGCCCAAGAACTTGGGGCCAGGAACACGTCAGCGACCCAAGGGGAGCTACAGCGATCCGAGGAAGATGCGTGCCGTAGGGAAAGTCGAAAAGGGACCTGACTATGACTGGGTCCACTCCAGGTCTAATGGGTATCTCGGAGGGTTGAGTAAGTCCGAGGCGTCAAAACTAATTGATGGTCAACGTGGTATTGACGTGATGGCTTTTTTGGAGCAGTCCCCTGGGGTCGGGAAATTGAAGGGGTATAAGGAGATTGCTGGGCGATTAAAGCAGGTTCTGCCCTCGGACCTACGGATTTACTCCTTCAATGTGGGGGACTGGACGGGCATGTCCTCGATGCAGGAGAACAAGGCTTTAGGTCTTTACTGGACAGACTGGTCGGAACACCCGGGCTTCATCCACCTACGCGGAGATGTTTCTGTTTCGGGCCTAACACCTAGGACCATCCTACATGAATGCCTACATGCGGCTACCTCACGCCAACTGTTCACCGGGGAGGAATACTTACGGCAGGGCATAAAGAACCCTCTGTCCGAGGCTTGGTCAGAGATGGATAATCTCTGGAAGCTAGTCCGAAAGAATGTCCCCGACCCTGCGAAACCGAATTGGGTAAAAGATCCACATGAGTTTCTTGCTGAAGGTTTGAGCGACCCTTATTTCCAAAAGATCCTACAGGGGATCAAGCTTGGGGGAGGACAGACGGGCCTCACCAAGTTCGTAGAGATTGTACGGAAGGCACTTGGGATTGGGGAGAAGGAGAAGACCGCCCTCTCGGAGCTGATCCGTCTGACTGATAAGACCATGCAGTTGGAGGTCCCCACGCAGGCCCAACAGGTGAAAGAGGGGATCTGGTTTCAGGCAGCGGACAAGATGTCTGCTACGGGCGTGCGTGTCCCTAAAGCTGCGGACAATACACTGCTTCAAGCTGCGGTCTCTCTGGATCCAGCGAAGATTATCAACGTCGCCCGAGGGAAGATCAATGACCTTGCTGCTGGTGCGACCAAGGGGGGTGTGATTGATGCTGGAAACGCGGGGAACATCGCTAATCTTGTGGTTCGACTGAACTATCTGAACAAGAAAATCAGTGTTCCCATTGATGAGTTGCTCGACTTGACCGGTCGGGCGCGCTTGGCCGAAGGTAAGAAGCCAACCAAGAAGACGGAAGCTGCCGCACAGAAGGCAGCAGCAAAGGCCGAGACCGCAGGTTTGACGCGAGCCGTGGCGGTTGAGGACGCCGGGACTACGCTTAATAACCTACGCTCTTCTCAGCGAAAGGCTCTGATCAAGAAGATAGCCGCCCTCCAGGCTCAACGCAAAACGCTCCTAGGTAGCGCAACAAAGGGGGTGGAGGCTAATGTCCTCAAGGCTCTCAAAGATCAGGCTAAGGCAGAGGGGGCAATTCAGACAGCAGTAGCCCACCAAGAGCTTGCCGTGGAGATGGCCCAGACCCTCAAGATGGTCCTTGATCGACAAACCGTTGCGTACCGCCTTGCAGCGGAGGGACTCCAGCAGGGGATGCGCTCGGGATCTGCCGAGCTTGTCCAGCACGCGGGCAGTATGGGAGCCCTACTCCCCCGCCTATGGGAGGAGAGAGGCTTCCGTTACTCGGGCTGGACCGCCCGGGATTGGTTGGCTACGGCGCATCAGTACGTGGGTCAGCTTGGGCACTCGCTAGACTCCACCCGACAAGCCCTAGGTGGGGCCTTCCCCAAGCTAATACGGGAAGCGGCCAAGTCCATGATGCTGCGGCAGGATTGGTCTACGGGTGCAATAGGCCGACTCCACCAGAAGAATCAGGGGGATATTGCCGGGTATACCGAAGATCTGAAGCGCCTTCTTGCCGGCGACGAGGTAAACGTCGGTGGGGGCGGCACATTCCGTCGAACGGAACGAAGCATCTACGCTCACATGGCGGGGTCCGAGAAGCCCTTTGCTGCTGCTCTCCGCTATATCCGGGGGGACTCCGCGAATATCTTGGGTAAGCCCATGCCGACGAGCGCACCCGCTCCAGGCACGCCCCCTGCTCCAGGTGCTACACCCGCTCCAAAGGGGAAGCCTGCTCCAAAGGACCAGACCCCCACTCAGATGAACAAGGCTTTCGAGGGCATCCTCGATGCTGCTCTCCCACCAGGGAGGACAGGTGATGCCAGGCAACAGGCTAAACGCAAGAGTATGCGCCAGGAGCTTGCGAGGTTTTTAGGTGTTGGTGTGGAGAATCCACCCGATGTCACCTTGGATGATCTCTATACGTGGCTTAGGCAGCAACACGGTAAGATCTACCCGGGTGAGTCTGAGGATGTCGGACGAGCCTGGACACTGTTGGCCCGCAGCATCTTCCACGGGGCCCATATGGATGAGTTGTTACGTGAACTCAAGAAGATTCAAGGCCCCTCCTTTACTCCAGAGCAGGCTGCACAGGTCAACTGGTTCCTCAAAGCGGGGGACGTGTCTGACCTCAAGGGCGTGACACCCTTTGAGCATACGGAACTATGGGACAACTTCCTCCGATGGGGCCTGAATCCAGGTCGGGACCGGATCACATTGGGTATGCGTGAGACTAAGGCTGTTGGAACAGCCTTGGTGCGGGTCTCGGAAGATCCTCTCTTGGCCAACCACCTGCCCGAGGGGCTGGTAGAGGCGATCAATGCAGCCGCAGGCAAAATCCTGAAGGAGCCTTTCCGTACACCGCAGGACCGTTCCTTCGCCAACGCGCCGATGGAGTGGACACAGGACATGATGTGGCACTTTGCCTCCATATGGAGGACATCTGCGGTAGCCGGCTATCTCGTACTTAAGCCCGGGCGAATGGTTAGTGTCTTCGCGGGTGACTATGGGCAGCTTTGGACGGAAACAGGCCCCCTTCGCTCCACGTTGCTGTCGGTACAGAGTGGACTAGGGTACATCCCGGGGTTTGGTGAGGTTACACAGAAGTGGATGGCAAAACAGTCACGTCGTATCGGTCGGCCCGTGCATGGGCCCCTGTCCTCTGCTATCTTTCACCCGTACTTGGACAAGATCTTAGAGCAATCGGACGAGGTCTTTGAACTGAACGGGGTTCAGACCACGGGGGCGAAGGTCTACCGAGAACTTATCGATGACCAAGTCTTTGATACGATCCTCACAGGGGACCTCCTCCAGGCGATGCGGCGGGCCCCGAATAGCCGAGTGGCCTCCTTCCTTGCCGGGACGGGCCGAGGCTATCGGCAGTACCTGGATACCCTGCGCGACTACTATACCTATGCCGTGGGTCGCCAACGTGCCGTCACCTACCTGGATGCGCGAGCCCGGGGGCTGCCCCGAGGCGAGGCCCGAGACTTGATGCTGGCTGCTCACTACGACTGGAAATTTACAGGTACTCACTGGGAAATGGGCATCATCAATACGATTGTTCCCTTCTATGCGTACTACCGTAATGCCATCAAGCAGTTCAGTAATGCGGTTACCGAGCCGTTTACCCTGACCACCCCTGAGCTGGTCAAACGGTCACTAACGGGCAGGCTCAAGTTCCAGCGTACCCGCCAGCAAGTTCTGATTGCGAAGGCCATGCCTGATTGGTATTTCTGGGATGACCCCGAGGAGATCATCGATCAGAGAGAACGCCAAGCCATGGGAGCAAAGAACACCTTTGCCTGGTGGGCGGGGGCCCAGCCTGTTGCTGGAGTTAAGGAACTCCCGGCTGATATCCAGGCAGCGTACAAGGAGAGCACTGGACGTGATGTCACACACGAGATGCTGATGTATCCGCTCATCACAGCTCTCGACACGTTCTTTCTGAGTGGACTAGTTACCCAGTTGGCTTACGGGCAGATGCTGGCTATGATGGGAGAGGAGACAGCCCTGGAAGATGGGGCTGTGGGGCGGGTGATCGATGAGTTTACCGACCTCTTCGGCCCCTTCTCGGGGGCCATCCTCAAAGCTGGGGTCGACCACACTCTCAGTGGGGACTACGCCCCAATCAATGAGACCCAGTACGCCTTTCTCAAGAATATCCCGCTCTCACACACGTACATTCGCTGGGATGAGGGGGACCGTCCGCGAGCTGCCTCTTGGGCAAAGCACATGTTAGAGGGGATGCCCATTTTATCCACGGAGGTCTTGCCCATCTGGCGTGCCGTAAACAACCCTGCTTGGGATGTCAGTCGGAAGGAGGGGGCGCGGAGGATGATTCATAACCTTACGCGAGTGGCCAAGCCCATCCCGTATAATCCAGGGCAACAGTCTGACTACGAGGATAAGCGTCGTGTCCAGAAGGCCCGAGAGCGGGAGCGTGACCTGAAGCGGCGCGCACATGAGGAGCCTTGACGTAAAAGTTCCTGTGTAGTACCTCTATTACAGCCGACTCGGGCCCCGAAGAGGGTGTCCGTGGGAGCGAAGAGTTCACCCCTTGCGTCGAAGACGCGCATCATGTCGAGGAAATCATGCCTTCAATCAAGAATAAATGGATCAAGCCTAGCGTTGACTTCAACTATGCCGCTGGCGTCCTGGTACAGGCATCGGAGGATATTGCCCGGAATCAGATGGTAGTCGTTACGAGCGTCACGGGTGGTGATGCCACTAATGGTGGGATGCTTGTCGTCTCGATCGCAGATGTGACCAATGCTACCCGTGCCCAGGGGCAAGTCTTTATCTCCAAGAATGCAATTCCCAGTGGTTCGCGGGGCGTGGTCCTACCTTGGCGAACAGTGTCCATGGATACTTCGACAGCTCTGGTTGTTGGTCAGGATGTGTTCTGTGGGTCCACGGGGAACCTTGTCCTTCAGCCCCCAGCAGGGGCCATTGTCTTTGGGAAGGTGGGGACTGTCGCGGTGATTGGCGCTGCTGGGGTGGGGCGAGTTCTCTTTGCCCCCAATGCGGGTTCGTCCCGAGATCAGGCCGCCTCCTATGCTGGGAATATGGGGGGTGGTGTTCAGATCTGGGAGTTCACTGTGGCCAATACTGGGCTCTCGGGTGTGCCGCGACTCGCCCTGTTGCCACTACGCATCATTGATGTGTGGGCTGTTGCCACGGATGCTGCTCCTGCCGGGGCGGTGGACCTCGTAGTTACGGCAGGAACGGTATGTAGAGTTAGTCTTGCGGGCGCGGCTACAGGGGATAGCGTTCGCGCTTCGGCAATCTTGAATACCGATATGGCCTTCACAAATACCATCACTACCGCATCGGGTGTAGGTGGAAATATGGCCTGTAAGCTCTACGTTATGACCATCTCCAACACATAGCCCTTCGCCACTAGGAGGGCACTATGAGACTGTCTGTAAAGCCTGCCGTATCACCAACGGCACTCAAAATCAACAGCGTCACCACGGCTACTCCGTTGCCTGCTGTCAGCTATGGGGCAACGGGTGACTCCGAGTCTATCCTCGTTCAGAGCCACAAGTGGGCTTGCTATGCTATCTTTCTGGATACGAACGATGTTGCATCGCTCCAGTTGGATGTCCTCGTTCAGGAGAGCCCTGATGGTACCAACTGGGCTCCGCTCCAGACGGAAGCCGTGGCGGCAGGGGTAGCAACCCTCTCTGACTATGAGCAGCAGAAGGACATTACCGGGGTAGTTACGGGCCTTCTGTTTACCGTCCACGCTCCAGTGCGGGGAGGGCAGTACCAGCGGATCCGATTGAAGGTGGATGCTGGTGCCACAGAGGCTAGGGTTCAATACTCGCTCTCGGGAGGGCCGGTCTGATGACCTACTACTACACAGCACCAGCGACAGACAATCCCGCAGTACCGGAGCACGAGGAGACGATGCCGGATCCAGATGGAGGGCCAGATATCACCGTCACGGTCCCAGCAGTGCCCGCATCCGTTTCGTGCGCTCCGACGTTCCCTGGAGCGAGGTACGCGCTAGACCGTGCGGCGATGACATTTACTGTGACGGCACCAACACCTATTGACCCCATCCCTGACGGATGGGTGGAGGTAGTATAATGGCACTCGTACAAGCATGGTCAGCGGACTCGGTGGGGAATACTACCGGGTACGTTGCT